>Ga0180300_10000658_pt1 | contig 15410 bp, 16 predicted proteins | sample GuaBasSediGuay15_FD_121798 | JGI IMG/M metagenome (GOLD analysis project Ga0180300, IMG submission 121798) | Subseafloor sediment microbial communities from Guaymas Basin, Gulf of California, Mexico - Guay15, Core 4569-2, 21-24 cm | ecosystem: Environmental > Aquatic > Marine > Hydrothermal... | reverse complement strand
GATATATATGAAACATATGTATCACATAAACCTCGGAGTCGATAGCAATGGACGATTTTGATATATATATGGACAAGTTTAATGAGAAGGCAAGAAAATATATACCACCAAAGGAGAAATGGACTCCTGTAGAAGAAGCACTCTATAAACCTAAGGATCTTTACAGGGTTCCACTTGATGAAGCAAAAAAACTTCAGTTAGATGCGATAAAATATTCCTTCAAATATCATTATGAAAATAATCAGTTTTATCATAATTTCTGTAAGGAACATGGAATTACGCCTGATGATATTAAAACCAATGAAGATTTAAAGAAAATTCCTCTTATACCTGATAAATTTTTCAAGGAATATCCATCTGGTAGAGACTTTGCAACATGGCTTGGGAATATATATACTGGCAAACTACCAAAAATTGTTATAAAACAGAAAAATCCATCATATGATGATGTAATCGATGCTTTTAATGAAGCAGGAATAATAGTCACTTATAGTAGTGGAACAGGAGGTAGACATACTTTTATACCGAGAGACAAAAGGACATTCTCTACAACAGAATATACTGCAGCGAAATCATTATTGACTATGATGTATCCTTTATGGGAGTATGATGCCCATGCATATTTAATGATGCCTGATCCTAGGGTTAATTTTATTTATGCTGGAAAAGCTTTAGATATTGCATATGATCTTGTCAAAAATGTAAATGCTGCGATAACTCAGAGGGTCACAACTAAACTTATAAGTATGGCAATGGGAGGTGGAGGAGGTTTAAAAGGAAAGATAGTGAGATATGCGTTTTATAGAGAATCCAAGAAAACAATAGATAGAATTGTAGATTGGCTTAAACAGAGAGAGAAAGCAGGCGATAAAATATTTTTAATTGGGGCACCCTATTTGATACATTTTGTTATAGAACAACTCAAAAAAGAGGGTACGCGTCTTGATTTCGGTGAAAATGGAGGAGTAGGAACAGGTGGAGGTTGGAAGATACATGAACATCAACGCCTGCCGGTGTCAGAATTTAGGAAAGAAGTAGAAGAATACCTCGGTATACCTAGCAAATATTGTCTAGACATATATGCTATGGTAGAGGGCAACGGTTGGATGGTGCATTGTCCAGAGGGACATTATCTACATGTTCCCTATACCTATTATAAGGCTATGGTTTTAAATGAAAACTTTGAACCGGTTGATTATGGTGAAACAGGTAGATTTGCTTTTCTAGATGCAGCAGCTTTCAGCTACCCTGGATTTATTATAACAGGTGATCAGGTTAAATTATTAGAGAGATGCCCAGTTTGTGACAGACCTGGACCGGTGTTAGAGCCAGAGATTAAAAGAGCTAAAGGAGAAGACGTTAGAGGTTGTGCAGAAGAAGTTAGACGAATGCTAACAACAGATCTGGGTAGATAAATGATATATTATCAGAATGATATTATTAACAGTAAAAAATTTATCTGAGATGGAAAAGAGTTTGATAGATTATGACCAAGTTAAGAGAGATAAAAGAGAGAGGATATATACCTCCAAAGACTATGCGTAACCTCCTTATAGCAGGTAGTCTTGCAATTGGAAAGGTATTTATAACAAATATAAGTGATATAAGGAAACTCACTAAAAATAGTCAGAATTTTAAACCACAATATGTACGTCCTCCTAGGAGATATGAGTTACCAAAATATAGAGAGGGCATGAAGTACTGTGATTCAGATGAAAAATACCTTAGACCGACATTATATTGTAATCCTAGAGCACCGGAGGTTATAGCTTTAGCTAATGAGTTAGGTGCTTTTAAGAAATCTGATCGAGAGTTCGCAGAAGCAGCTTTTGAGTTTTGTAAGAGAAAGCTTACCCTAGAGATGCTGCCGTTAGATAGCGTAGAGAATACTCTTAGAAGAGGAACAGGAACATGTTTACATGAGATATCAGTATTTGTAGCTCTATGTAGAGCAGCTGGTATAAAAGCTAGATATAAATTGTATTCTCTAACTGTGATTGAAGCATGGGAGGATACACTTGTTGTCGATCCTTTAATTAAAAAATGGTCTGATGCAATGGGTTACTTCATGTTACATGGAGAGGGAGAAGCTTATGTTGATGGAAAATGGGTTGTATGTGATGTAGGACCTACTCCGGAGAGACAAGCTGCAAGTGGTATCCCTATAACAAGATTTGGAGAGGATTCTATAGGGGTATGGACTTCAGCTATACCTGGAACTATTATGAGATTGGAATCTCTTCCATATGGTCTTAATGCTATGATGAAACTAGTTTATAAGATAGCTCCAGCAACTGTTGATAAGGTTAATGTAAGTATTTTGAATATGATTGAGAAAGGTAAAAAGATTTTAGAGGATAAAGGCGAGGAGAATTATGATAGGGAAATAAGGAAGACGTATAAACCTAAGTTTCCAGAAACAATGTTAAAGAAGAGGCAGGAAATAGTTTTTGAATAAAAAAATTCTATTGGAATATAAAATGTCTGAGCAGGTTACATTCCCAGATCCAGATCCTATTACATTAGAAAGACCTTCTATAAAGAAATATATAGGTTATCTAAAATTTTTTGGACCAGGTGCAATAGTTGCATCTATAACTATAGGACAAGGGCAGCTTATACTTGGACCTCAAATCGGCGCTTGGGCAGGCTATACCTTGCTATGGCTTATAACTCTTAATATTGGATCCTATATAATAGCATATGTAAGTTGTAGATTTACTCTGATCTCTGGTATAGGTGTAATGGATCTCTTTTCTGTTAAAACAAAACATGGTTGGATGAATTGGTTGTTTATAGTAATAATGATTATATTTATCCCTATATTTACTGCTTCTATAGTTACCTCTCTAGGTCAAACTTTACAATGGATTTTTGGTAGAGGACATTATCTACTATGGGGTATACTTTTTTGTATATTCGCTGCTTTTCTAGCACTTGTGGGGAGATATAAACTATTAGAATATTCTCAAGCATTTTTTGTCGCTGTACTAGCAATAGGAGCTCTCATAACTCTTATATCTCTTAAACCAGATTTAATTAAGATTATACCACATTTTTTTACCATATGGGATGCACCATCTGATTTCCCATCATGGGTATATAACGATTATCCCTCTGTAACTAAAACACCTATATCACTGTATATGCTAGGTTATCTAGGAACTCTGACTATTACAATTATAACATTAATTGGCTATACAGGCTGGTTGAAGGTTAAAAAATGGGGTATATTTAAGAATGAAGATAACCCAGAGGAATTTTCTCAGCAACTATTCAAATATTTTAAAAGAGATGGAAAAATAAATTATCTACCGTCTGATGGTAAAATAAAGCCACTTCTCAAACCTATAGCTGTTGATCTATTTATAGCTTTTATCATAGTATCTCTTGTATCAGCTGCCTATATGATAGTTGGTGCAATATTATTAGCGGACAACCATATATTACCAGAGGATACAAGGCTTGTACAAAATCAATTAATTATATTCACCTATTTAGCAAATTGGTTGAAACCTTTATTCCAGATTAGTGTATTCTTTGCATTATTTGGAACTGTATACTCAGGTTTTGAAGCAGCTACTAGAATGTTATATGAAACTGTTGGTAATCTCTCTCCAAGGATTAGGAAAATGCCTTATAAACGATTTATGTTTTATCTGCTAGTATATCTACTGGTAACAGGTATCCCGTTAGCTATTATGATGTATTATGGTTTATCCGTTCTACTTATGCTTAGTTTAACACTTATGTTTGTTGGAGTAATAGGCGTTATACTATATGGTATAGGAGTGGTATCTATAACACAGAAGGTTTTACCTAAACAATATGCTCTCGGTAGAATAGGGATTGCAATTTCAATTATAGGAATCATACTATTATTAATACCTTTTATATATCTGCTTTAAACTCAATTAGAAAAAATCGTCAAAAGACGTTAGTAATTTATTTAAATTTTTATATTATAATATTTATTTGATATTCTATGGTGTATGACATAAAAACCGGTTTCCTCCTAGCGATACTAATCCTCTCTATCTTCTCTTCCATAGCATTTGAACCATTAAAAGCAGAGGAAAATCTTCCATATGAACAGATAATAGAGATACATATAGATACTAGTAAAGAGGAAGCAAAGTTTCAACCGATAGATATACATATAGTTTTTGATAACCCCTGTTGGGTTGTTAATGAAACATCTAATTCTATAATAGTTGGATATAAAGATAAAAATGGTTTCCATGAATTAGAATCTCAGGTTTATGATTTAAACCATATAGATGAAAACCATATTGATGCTTGCAATATTGTTTTTCTTATACCAAAAGAGGCAAATGGAGAGGAGGTATATGTAGTTAGATATAGTGATTCATCTGTCTCTAAAACTAACTACCCTGACCATGTATCTGTTACTGATAACCATTATTTCTATGAACCAATTTCTGGTCAAATCATAGATTTAGATTATTATAAAATAATGCAGGATAAATATATCATATATGGGGTATGTCAGGAAGGGGAACTACTTGGTAATGGTATGTCTAATTCTGTAATTAAACTAAAACCTAATTCAACAATATTCGAAACATATAACGCTGAGCAAATAGCATCATTCCATATGAGTTATAGTATAAATCCTATTGGTTCTACCACTGGATCTCAATGGGCTAAAGATGTAGATAAATCAATATTGATAGATGGAAATCTAATGGTTAGAGTTAGAATAAATGGTACCTCTCCCGATGGTAAAATCCAAACTGATAACATCTACACCTACTATTATCAACCTTGTGATAGAAAGATGTTATTTGTAGATGCTCATCATAGAATTCTAGATAACTGTGAGATAAAAGGTGATCAGGAGAGGGAAGGTACATATGCTATTCTATCAACGATTAAATCGAGGAGTGCAACTATTGAGAAGATGAATATAGGTAGAATACTACCTAAGATACATTTTATAGGTGAAGATGGAACATTAAAAGAGTATAATCTCCCAACAGATCCAACTGCTGACCCAGCAGAATGGATACTATCAACAACTGATGATCAAGATCTTGGAAGCGACTGTTGGATGTGTATAGATGACCCAGATTCAGGACTTACACATGGATTGATATTTAAATCAAATACTGGTTTTCTAAATGGTACCTTTGATGGTATACAAGTTAAAGCTAGTGTACATCAACATGTTAAATTACCAGGTTTAGAAGCAGATAGCGGTGATCTATTTGCGATGAAAAACGCCTATGAATTAGGTGTACATGATACTATTCTTAAAAAAGGTACAGATATATCATATCCAGTTGAATTTATCACACTTCATAGCGGTGGATATGAGGCTATTGCTAGAGAAGCACCGATATATAAGAAACTAGTTGAAATAAAACCGATAAGTGGTGGAGGACAAACTGGAGAGATCACTGAACAAAATAGATACTCGATAAACACCTATATTCATCTGGCACCTTCTTTTCCATTAGGATCTATGCTCTCTGCTGCAACAGGTAAAAACCTTACTTATCTAACAGTAGAATTGTATCATGAGAAGGATTTCGTATCATCTGGTTCACCAAATAGATTACATATAGGAAGTATAGAAACAGTAGATAAAAACGCTTCTTTTAGAGAGAAACTTTCTATACTTCGAGATGTCTTTGATTTAAAGAATAGCTCTATTTTTAAGACAATTCGTTTCCCAGATGTAGAACCAGGGAGGTATATAATTAAAGTTTACAAGGAGAATACTCTATTAGGTGAAAATAGGCATTTCATAGGATTTAAAATAGTGGATGTAGAGGATAACACTAGTGTCCATATTTTTTGTGGTATAGAAACATATTTTGAAGCAAATATTGTTGATCAAAACAATCAAGGTATACCAGGTGTATGTTTCTCTCTAATATATGATAATATGACTGTATCTGAAGCATTATCTGATAAAAATGGAAGCGTTAATTTAAAAGTACCATCTAATAGAAAACCCTATACATTACAAGTTCTATATCAAGGATTCCTAGTAGCTGAAGATGAAATTCATCTAAAACCTAGAAGCCATATCTTTACTGTTAAGAGAGATTATAATATAAAACTATACAAATTTAACATTAAGGTTAAAGACACCCTTGGTCTACCTCCAGCTGTAAATGTTAACCCGATGGTTAATAGTAAAGAAATGATTCAACCAACTACTATTGAAGCAGTTGAAAAAGAACCAGGCATATACCAGTTTCCACCTATATATCATGCAAATTATAATCTAAAACTAGGCTATAAATCCTTTACACTAGAGGAATCTGTCAATATAAATAAGGATACTTCTATTGAGATTGTTTTTCCAGCTGAATTTCCCTTGAATATAAAAGTATGGAATTCAATGGGTTTACCAGTATCTAACGGTGTTATAATTCTCAGTAGAGAGGATAAAGAATTATCAGCGGAGATAGAAGATGGTGAAACAAAATTTATGATACCACCTGGTTCATATAAACTTACTATAACTGGAGATGATAAAACATTTGCTACTCAAACAGTTAAACTTCAAGGTGATCAAAGCATTGAAGTAATTACATCTCAACCCTCAGCTCTACATTTCTATTCTCTTATACTAAGTGGTATCTTAATCATCGCAGCAGTCATAGTTATACTATGGAAACGTTGGATATATCAAGGTTTATTTTTAGTCGTAATAGGTTTGATACTTAGTAGTTTATTCCTCCCATGGTGGGGTTTAAATGGAAGTAATAATATAGTATCTACATCAACTAAAACCATGCTTATACCAGCTAAGGTAATAACTTTCACTATGACAGAAACAGTTAAAAGCGGGGAGATTGCATCTATTCCAGAAGAATTTACAGCTGCAATGGGTTTAATAGTTCTACTTCTAATTATAGTTTGTATATCTTTATTAGTAAATATTTTCATGATAGATAGGTTTAGAAGAACGTCTATGATTCTATCAATTATAGGATTTATAGTAATGCTGCTTGCAATAGGGGTTTTCATTATTGCTATGTCTGCTGTTACAGAGGTAGGAGTAGGTAGTTTATCTGGAACTGGAGATCTGTCTGTATCTATTCCAGGGGAAACAAATCAAGTATCTCTTAGTTGCAACTGGGGTTTATCAACTGGATTCTATATAGCTATAATAAGTCTTCTTATTTTAATAGTTATACCATTAGGATTAAAACTATCGAATAGATTTAAAAAACTATTATCAAAGAAAATATAATTGTAGCATGGGAATTTATAAAAATCATTATTAGTTCTATTTTTTATGAATAAAATTTTTCTGATCTTAATAGTAGCAATAGGAGTCCTATCTCTCATTTTTATGGGATGTGAAAATACTAGGGATAGAGAAGATGCTATTCCAGATGATGCTATTAAAATTACTCCAGATATGGATATGTTTCCGCCTATATTACATTCAGATGGATGGAAGGATCCTATTCCAATGTCTTCTATGATAAATACCGCTGGTTTAGAGGACTCACCTTTTATAACCCCTGATGGCAGTATGTTCTTCTTCTTTTTCACTCCAGATGTAAATGTTCCAGTGGAGAAACAGATGATAGATGGTGTAACTGGAATATGGTATTCTAAGAAACAAGATTCTCAATGGTTAAAACCTGAGAGAGTTATTCTTAGTAAAAGTATATCCCTTGATGGCTGTCCTTCTATGCAGGGAGAGAAATTATGGTTTTGTTCTATTAGAGGAGGAAACTATGGCGAGGTGGATGTATATAATGCGATATATAAAGATGGAGAATGGCTTGATTGGAAGAATGCAGGGGAACAGCTGAATAGAGACTATGATATAGGAGAGTTTCATATAAGCTCTGATGGTAATACTATATATTTTGGTTGGGATAATTCAACTGGTTTCGGCGGTAGAGATATATGGAAATCTGAGAATATCAATGGAACTTGGAATACACCTATCAATCTTGGAGAAAATATAAACAGTGATTTAAATGAGGATCAACCTTTTATTACATCTGATGGAAATGAGTTGTGGTTTACTGGACAGAGTAGACTAGGTTATCCTGGTCTAGCAATATTTAGGTCAATAAAAATAGAAAATGGAAAATGGAGTACACCTGATGAGATTATATCTAATTTTGCTGGTGAACCAACACTTGACGATCAAGGTAATATATATTTCGTTCATCATTTCTTCTCCAAAGATATGAAGATGATTGAGGCAGATATATATGTAGCTTATATAAAACAATAGTTAAACTATCTTAGCATAGCATCTATTGAAATCAAAATTTTTTAAACAATTGAATATTAAGTGATAACTTCATAAAGGTATCAGAGAAAGTATGTAGAGGTAAAAAAATGAGAATCTATGAGATCTTCTATTCTCTACAAGGCGAGGGAAGAGAATCAGGTATACCAACTATTTTTATTAGAACAGTTGGATGTAACCTTAGATGTACATATTGTGATACCACTTATGCATATACCGGTGGAGAGGAGATAGATGTAGAAGCTATTATTAGAGATATTAGAAGGTATCCATGTAGAAATGTGTGTATAACAGGTGGAGAACCTCTATTACAGGAGGATGTAATAGATCTTATATCTAGATTGACTGAAGAAAATTATAAGATTTCTATTGAAACAAACGGCAGTATTAGCATAAAGCCTTTACTTAAATTTAAAGATATTCTCATCTCTCTTGATATCAAATGTCCATCATCTCATATGCAAGATAAGATGGATATGAGAAATCTCACTTATCTTAAGGATAAAGATCAGTTAAAATTTATTATATACGATAGAGTTGACTATGAGTATGCAAAGGAGATTTTAGATAAACACCAGGTATCTTGTCCGATATTCTTCCAACCTGTATGGGGAGTAGACCCAAGTAGGTTAGCTGATTGGATTCTAAAAGATGGTCTACAGGTGTATTTAGGTTTACAAATCCATAAGATTATATGGGGTGAGGGGAAACATTAAAGTTTTTCAGATGGCAAAAGTATTTAGTTTATAATTGTATTTGCAGGGTAAAAAAATCTGGAAAGAGGTGAAGAATAAAGATGCAACCAGCGAATATGGCATATGATAGAGCGATCACAGTTTTTTCTCCAGATGGGCGTTTATTTCAAGTTGAATACGCCCGAGAAGCTGTGAAAAGAGGAACAACAACTGTTGGAGTTAAATATAAAACAGGAGTTGTTCTAATTGTTGATAAACGTATTACATCTCGTTTAATAGAACCGAAATCTATTGAAAAGATATTCAAAATCGATGATCATATAGGATGTGCTACATCTGGTTTAGTTGCAGATGCTAGAACGCTAATCGATAGAGCTAGGATTGATGCGCAGATAAATGAGATTACATATAATGAGAAGATACAAGTGAAAACCTTGGTTAAAAAGATATGTGATTTCAAACAAACGTATACACAATATGGTGGAGTTAGACCTTTTGGTACTGCTCTACTTGTTGCTGGGTACGATGAAACTGGTCCAAGATTATTTTCAACTGATCCCTCTGGAGCATTTATGGAATATAAAGCAAGTAGTGAAGGTTCTGGTAGAAATGGTGCAATGAGTTTCTTTGAGGATAACTATAAAGAAGGAATGAATATGGAGGAAGCGATTGACTTAGGAGTAAAAGCTTTATATAAAGGTACTGAAGAACAACTTAATCCAGAAGCAGTGGAGATAGGTGTAGTAGATAAAAGCTTTGATTTTCATATTCTACCGCATGATGAAACAATTGAATATGTTAAAAAAGCTATTGGAGGAAGTTGATTGTGGTAAGTTTAGATGATGCTGTTATAGCTAGGATTAAGAAAGGAGAGGAACACTTTGAGATTCTAGTTGATCCCTATGCAGTATCAGATATCATAGAAGGGAATAAGGAGTTGGATATCCTAGAGGATCTTGCTGTTGATGCAATATTTACCGACGCTAAGAAGGGTACACATGCATCAGAGGAATCCCTTGTAAAGGCTTTTGGTACTACAGATGTTTCTACTATAGCAAAGGAGATTATATTACATGGCGATATACAGTTGACAACTGAGCAGAGACATAAGATGCAGGAGAGTAAAAGAAAGAGGATTGTTGATATTATCGCTAGAGATGCAATGGATCCTCAGACGAAGATGCCTCATCCTAGGCAGAGGATTGAAAGAGCAATGGAGGAAGCAGGTATACATGTTGATCCTTTTAAACCAGTTAGTGAACAAGTGAAACTTACTCTGCAGGCAATTAGAAGTATACTACCTATATCTATGGAGAAGGTTAGGATTTCTGTTAAGATACCAGCGCAGTATACTGGTAGAGGTTACAATGTAGTAAGAAGCTTTGGAACCTTAGAGAGAGAAGACTGGCAATCTGATGGTTCTTGGATTGGTATTATAAAACTCCCAGCTGGTATGCAAAATGAGTTTTATGATAAACTTAATGAAGTTACAAAAGGGAATGTTTCTACAAGAATTTTAAAATAATCAACATACATTTATATTTATGAGGAACATGCATGCAGGCACGGAAGATTGTACTTCCAGGTGAATTCCTCGGTGAAACGAGGAGTTTAAAAGCTGGAAGAGGGACGTTTATTGAACATGGCAAGATATATGCGATGATACTTGGAATATTTGAGAGGAGAGGGAAACTTGTTCAGGTTATACCTATAAAAGGTAGGTATGAGCCAGTGGAGGGAGATTTCGTTATTGGTATAATAGAAGAAGCCATGCCTTCTAGTTGGCTTGTAGATATAAATGCACCATATCCTGCTTTACTTCACGTAAGTGAAACACCGTGGGATATAGAATTTGGTGATACAGAAAAATATTTAAAGACAGGGGATTCTATTATGGCCAAAGTTCTTTTCATAGATGTAGAAAAGAAGTTACAGTTGACTTTAAATGACCGTAACCTCTATAGGATAAGAGGCGGTCATATAATTGAAGTGGAACCCTCTAAAGTTCCAAGGATTATAGGTAAGAAAGGTTCAATGATTAATCTCATTAAGAGATATACTAGGTGTCGTATAATAGTCGGTCAGAATGGTAGAATATGGCTTGATGGAGACGATAAAAGTATTGCAAAGGTATTAATGGCTATAAAACTTATTGAAGAAGAATCAGTGTCATATGGTTTGACAAATAAGGTTGAGAATCTATTAAAGATGATGACGTGATATATATGGGAGCAAAAGATGTGAAACTTATCGATGAGGAAGGAAGAAGATTAGATGGCAGAAGATTCGATGAGTTACGTAAGATAAAGATTGAAGCAGGTGTATTACATAGAGCAGAAGGATCTTGTTATCTAGAATGGGGTGGTAATAAAGTTGTAGCTGCTGTCTATGGCCCTAGAGAGGCTGTACCTAGGCATACTCAAGATCCAGTGAAAGCTGTTGTAAATGCTAGATATAATATGGCTGCTTTTAGTGTAGATGATAGAAAGAAACCAGGTCCTGATAGGAGAAGTAGAGAGATATCAAAGGTTACATCTGAGGCTTTAGAGAGAGTTATTATTACAGATTTATTTCCCAGGGCGTCTATTGATGTGAATATTGAGATACTTGATGCTGAAGCTGGTACTAGATGTGCTGGTCTCACTGCTGCTGCTGTCGCCTTAGCTGATGCTGGTATACCTATGCGTGATATACCCGTTGCATGTGCTGCTGGTAAAATTGGTGCAGAGGTTGTAGATGGTGAAGTTAAAGGTGGCTATGTGGTATTAGATTTAGGTAAAGATGAGGATAATTATGGTAATGCTGATCTACCTATTGCTATTGCTCCTCGTACCGATGAGATTCTACTTTTACAGATGGATGGACATCTAACCTATGAGGAGTTTGAACAGGCATTGGATTTAGCTATGAAAGGTTGTCATATTGTTTCTAAATTACAGCGGGAAGCGCTTTTAAATAAATATCGTCCTGATTTGGAGGAAAACCTATGAGTATAATCCCAACATTAAAAAAAGATTATATCTATAAACTTGCTAAACAAGGTAAACGTATAGATGGCAGGGGGTTCAATGAGTATAGACCTATTACTATTGAACCTGGTATTATACGTAAAGCTGAAGGCTCCGCTAGAGTAAAGATTGGTAACACCCAGGTTGTTGCTGGTGTTAAAATGGATGTAGGTGAACCTTATCCTGATACCCCTGACTCTGGTGTTATCACAACATCAGCAGAACTTATACCATTAGCTTCTCCTGATTTTGAAGCGGGTCCACCACAGGAGGATGCAATAGAACTCGCTCGGGTTGTAGATAGAGGTATAAGAGAGGCTGAGGTTGTAAAATTGGAAGAATTATGTATAGAACCTGGGGAGAAGATATGGATTGTATTTATTGATATACATGTAATTGATTATGATGGAAATCTATTTGATTGCGCATCTCTTGCTTCTCTTGCAGCATTATATACTGCTATCGTTCCAGCTGAAAAATTTGATTTAGGTGAAAACTATCCTCTCCCTATGCGTGGAGAACCACCTATATCATGTACTGCTGCTAAGTTTAATAATGCACTGGTTTTTGATCCCCTACTTGATGAAGAAGAAGTAGCTGAAGCTAGACTCACTGTTGCAACAGATGCAAAAGGTGACCTCCATGCTATGCAGAAGGGTTTAAGTGGTGGTTTTACAGTGGATGAGGTTAAAAAAATTATTAAAGGAGCAATTGTTAACGGGAGGGAGATTAGAAAGAAACTACAAGAGAGTATAGAAAAGGTGAAGCAGAATGACACGTAGAACAAAGAAGGTAGGTCCAGCTGGTAGATTCCAAGCTAGATATGGTGTTAGAGCTAGGAATATACTTCGTAATATCGAGGTTGTTCAACGTCAAAAACATATCTGCCCTAATTGCGGACAGCGTAAGGTTAAGAGAATCAGTACAGGCATATGGCAGTGTAAAAAGTGTGGTACAAAGTTTGCAGGAGGTAGCTATATTCCAAAAACAGAAACAGGTGTACACATTGAGAAGATTATTAGAAGGGAGGAGATGGCTTGACAGGATATAGATGTGGTGTTTGTAAGAGAGAAGTTAAATTCGATGTGAAAAATATTGGTATGCAATGTCCCTACTGTGGGAGTAAGATTTTTTATAAAGATAGACCTACAATTGCTAAACATATAAAATCTAGATGAATATAGGAGATCTAATAGTAGGTTCTTTTTAGATTGGAAACATTGTATCTTCTACTAGTTATAATGTTCAATGTTTTTTTGGGAGATATAAGATTGTTTTTTTATTCTTCGAAGAATATCTTTGCTAGATTTTCTATGAATTCATCGCTGAATTTACAGATACCTTCCTCTTCATCTATATCTATAGATTGAAGAGCCTCCATCTTCCCTTCCATTATTACATCCCATGAAAAAATAGCGTGATGTATTTATAAACATTACTGCAAATATTTTTAATTAAATTTCATTTTTTTATGTATAAAATATTTTATTTTCTATCAAAAATAGAACATTTCATTCGAAAAAATAAATTTCACTATTTTACAATAAATAAATCTATCAAATTTTAATTTAAAAATAGAAATATTTATATATTAATTATTTGAATTATCTAATTGGAATGGGGAAGAAGAATTTGTTTTTTTAATCCATCTTTCCTCACCACCTCACCACTTCCCCATTCCACCTATCCTAGTGAAAAGCAGACTAGTAAGGCTTCAAAACCTATTAACCCTATATCTTTTTTATATTTTTTCAAATTTCTAGAAAATCGTGCTATACATAAACACGATATCTTTAAAGTGATATACAAGTTTATATTAGATGAATCATGCAAGCTATATTCAACTTAAAGTTTAAATCCAAAGAACAAGCAGAGATAATTTTAAAAGCTTTAAGCCCTGAGATTAACAAATATATTCCTAAAACTAAAATTGAGATTACTCAAAAAGAAGAAGATATCATACTCTCTATAACTAGTTCTCAGATATCATCTCTTAGAGCTGCTTGTAATTCATATCTCAGATGGATATATACAGCTATATCTGTTAGCGAGATACAACAATAGTTTCTCTCCTACTAGGTCCAGTGGAAACAATATTAATAGGTATACCTAGATAATCTTCTATAAACTTTAGATAATCTCTAGCCTCTCTAGGTAGATCATTAAAATCTTTAGGTTTAGATGGAAGTTCATCCCAACCTGGGAATTCCTTATATATCGGTACGTATTTATCAACATTATATGGAGGGAAAACATCTGTTTCTTTACCACCAATAGAATATCTAACACATATTTTTATAGGATCTAAACCTGTAAGTACATCAAGTTTTGTAACAGCAATTTCTGTTAAACCTGATAGAATACATGCATGTTTAACGACAACTAAATCAAGCCAACCACATCGTCTAGGTCTACTAGTTGTTGTACCAAATTCATTTCCATGTTCCTGTAGATATCTTCCTATACCATTCTTCAATTCTGTTAGTAGAGGACCTTCGCCAACTCTTGTAGTATAAGCTTTCATAACACCTATAACTCTATTGATAAAACCAGGCGGTACCCCTGTTCCGATACATCCACCACCAGATATTACATGAGAAGATGTAGTATATGGGTATGTTCCAAAATCTATATCAAGCATAACACCCTGTGCACCTTCAAATAGTATACTTCTACCTTCTTTAATAGCTTGGTTTAAAATAATATGGGTATCTACGATAAATGATCTAAGTTGAGACCCATATTCAATATATCTATCAAGGATTTCTTTTTCATTCAGTTTTTCCTTCACACCATAGACTTCTAATAAACTCTGTTTAATCGGCAGTATAACATCCAGTCTCTGCTTAAGTTGTTCTCTATCTAATAGATCACTCATTCTGATACCTAATCTAGCTATCTTGTCACTATAACAAGGTCCTATACCACGTTTAGTTGTACCAATTTTTTTACCACCTAGATAAGATTCTGCAGCTCCATCTAACAGTCTATGATAAGGCATAATTACATGAGCTCTATTGCTTATAAGAACTCTAGGTTTAATACCACGTTCCTCTAAAGCATTAATCTCCTCTATCAACACCTCTGGATCTACGACACAGCCATTACCTATAACACCTATCTTACCTTGAATTACTCCAGAGGGTATAATATGTAATTTATATATATCGCCATTGACATTAATGGTATGTCCAGCGTTATTTCCACCTTGGAATCTCACAACATAATCTGCATCTCTAGATAGATAATCAACGATTTTACCTTTACCTTCATCGCCCCATTGGGTACCTATAACCATGGTAGTGTTAATCATAATTGCAGCTATAGCAAAGGATGTACATAAAATTGATGACGAATCTTAATATAACCCTAAATTATATCGATCCAGGATATATTAACGGAATAGGGAATATTCAAAATGAAATTAGAAAGCTAATCAACGTTATT
>Ga0180300_10000657_pt1 | contig 15429 bp, 21 predicted proteins | sample GuaBasSediGuay15_FD_121798 | JGI IMG/M metagenome (GOLD analysis project Ga0180300, IMG submission 121798) | Subseafloor sediment microbial communities from Guaymas Basin, Gulf of California, Mexico - Guay15, Core 4569-2, 21-24 cm | ecosystem: Environmental > Aquatic > Marine > Hydrothermal... | reverse complement strand
TTATGGATTTCTGAAACGCTTATGCCTGTAGCATAGAGTCCATTGACTACTTTCCCTGTGTACTCTACAACCTCCTCTTCTCCTCTCCAGACATCAAGTGAAGACATACCTTGAACACTCATGTTCAGCCATGGGCATCTTTTAGATAGAATCTTTACAACATCTGCGTCGTGCCCTGTTGCATCCACAACTACTCTAGACTCTAGAAAAAGAGGATCCACATGCCATTCCGCTTCAGTTATAGGTGTAAAGTTTATCACTACTCCTCTGACATTCACACTTCTTCCCTTTCTGCTAATTATCAGGTCTTCTACCATCACGCCGGGCCAGACAGAAGCCCCCGCTTCAAGAGCCTTCGCAGCAAGTTTAACCATAGCCTCAGATGGGTCGGCGCAGAATAGTCCCTCTGCATACTTAACAAGATTTACCTTCGCTTCTCTTAGCATGTCTGTTGCTTCTCCTTCCTCGATTATTACTGCGGGTAGAAGCATCGCTCCTCCTCGAATTCCCCCTCCTACACCGAGCATCTTTTCGAGAATAAGTACTTTGAGTCCTTTTTTAGAGAGGTCCCATGCTGCTGACAGGCCCGCTGGACCCGCACCCACTATTATGACGTCTGTCTTTGAGTGGGAAGATATTCTTTTTAAAGCAGCATCCACAAGTATCTCTGTCAGATCTCCCTCAGTATAGGAGTTTACAAGTTCTCTAAACATAGACTGTCACTCCAAATGTTTCCTATATCAACGCTTTATAAACGTATCCTTTCCGACTGATCCGGTCTTTTCTGTTCCGCAATAAGGAGATATACTTAAAGATCCTCCTAAAAATTTTTTAAGAACCCTCTGAAAAGAGGGGTGAGAAAGACGGGTATTGAAAATGGGTAAGACAATTTCGGAGAAGATCCTAAGTCATGCATCTGGGAAAGACGCCTATGCGGGAGATATAGTTGTTGCTAGAATAGATGCAGCGATGATGCATGATGGTATGGCTCAACTAGTAATTAATGCCTTCAGAGGAATGAATGGAAAAACCCTATGGGATCCAAATAGAGTGGCTATTGTTATTGATCACGTTGCTCCAAGTGCATATGAAGCTTTCTCAAAAGTTCATAAGATGATGCGGATGTTCGCCTTTAAACATAACGCTAAATTCTATGAAGTTGGCTCAGGAGTCTGTCACCAGCTAATGATCGAATCTGGACTTGTCCATCCGGGAGGCGTAGTAGTTGGTTCAGACTCTCATACATGTACTTATGGGGCGTTGGGGGCCTTCGCAACCGGCATAGGCTCAACCGAAATGGCTGCTGTTCTTCTCTCCGGTAAGCTCTGGTTTAAGGTTCCCGAAACAATCGAAGTACTCATTGAAGGAAGGCTTCCGCCTATGGTTTTTCCCAAAGATGTTATCTTAAAGATTGTTGGAGCAATCAAAGCTTATGGAGCAACATATAAAGCTATAGAGTTCAAGGGTTCAACGGTCAAATCTATGAATGTCGAGGGAAAACTGACTTTAACAAATATGACCGTTGAAATGGGCGCAAAGACCGGAATAATAGAACCTGACGAGAAGACCTACGAATTTCTGAAGGCTTTGGGATACAGAGAGATAAAAGGGTTCACAAGCGATGAAGATGCAGAGTATTCCGACTCCATAAAGTTTGATGTTTCAGATCTCGAGCCTCAAATATCCTGTCCCCACGCTGTCGATAATGTGAAAACTGTGAAGGAAGTTGAAGGAAAGAAGATTGATCAAGTCTTTATAGGTTCATGTACAAATGGCCGCCTCTACGATCTAAGAATCGCCGCGGAGATAATGAAAGGTAAACATGCAAAAAAGGGTGTGCGGGTGATTGTGATTCCTGCATCTCGAAAAGTGTATCGAGAGGCTGTGAAAGAAGGCTTGATTGATATTTTCTTAGACTTTGGATGCGCCGTCTGTAATCCGGGTTGTGGTCCATGTGCAGGCGCGCATCAAGGAATACTAGCCCCAGGGGAGAGATGTATCTCAACTTCGAATAGAAACTTCAAAGCTAGGATGGGAAGCCCAGAGGCTGAGATTTATCTGGCATCTCCTGCAACTGCCGCCGTCTCAGCGGTGATAGGTGAAATAACGGATCCTAGAAGATTTCTTAAGGAGGGATAATAAATGCTTGGACCCGGAAAGGTGTGGAAGTTTGGAGATGATGTGAACACTGATTATATTATTGCTGGTAAATATAAGCTAAGCATAACGGATCTGGATGAGCTCTCAAGGCATGCAATGGAGACCCTTATGCCAGACTTCTCTAAGAAGGTTAAGAAAGGCGACTTCATAGTTGCGGGTAGAAACTTTGGATGTGGATCAAGTAGAGAGCAAGCCCCGCTGGTTCTAAAGCGTCTTGAAATATCAGCGGTCATCGCTAAGTCTTTTGCGAGGATTTTCTACAGAAACGCTGTGAACATTGGACTTCCAGTAATAGAATGTGCAGATGTTGATAAGATCGAAGAGGGCGATATATTAGAGGCCGATATACAGAGAGGCTATGTAAAAAATGTGACGAAAATGGAAACCTACAGGATTAAGCCGTTGCCTTCAGAGATTCAAGAAATATTACTGGAGGGAGGCCTCGTAAAATACGTGAAGAAGCATGGAAGATTGCCGTGGCAGTGAATCGCGTCAGGGCTCCCTTTTTCATTTTCCTCTTTTAATCAACATTTCATTTCTTTTCTAGTAGAAATTAATCATGAAGAAAAAGGATTCATCTAATTGCGCTAGAGCCTTAAACCTTTTAGGCTCTCTCCACATATTTTATTGGAGTTTTCCATGAAACATCTAAATGAATTATTTAAACACATTGATCAAAACATGAATCGTTTAATCGAATATTTTCGATTAAAGGATTACATTAAGTCGATAAAATATATGGTAGCGATCATTAGCACGTACGAAGAATAGAGATGACGCGTATTCCTTTTTATTCTCCTCTTAGGATACGGTTGATCACTATATTTGGATCGAAGGGTTCAAGATCAATGTATCCTTGCCCCGTTCCTACATAAAGTATCGGCTTCTTCGTGATGTATGTAATAGATATGGCTGCGCCTCCCTTCGCATCCGCGTCCATCTTAGTAAGTATTGAGCAATCTATGCGTATGGCTTTACTGAATTCTTCAGCTTGGAGTACAGCGTCATTTCCTGAGAGACTGTCGCCCACAAATATTACTAAATCCGGATTAGATACTCGTATGATCTTCTTCATCTCTGATAAGAGATTCTTGTCAGTCTGCATCCGCCCGGCAGTATCGATCAGAACAACATTTATTCCTCTAGCTGATGCATACTGAATGGCATCGTAAGCTACGGAAGCCGCATCGGAGCCGTACTGATGCTTTATAATGGGTACTCCTAGGCGTCGGGCATGAGTAGAGAGCTGCTCAATCGATCCTGCTCTAAAAGTATCGCTACATGCCAATACAACTGAATAACCCTCATCGCGTAGGAGATACGCGAGCTTTGCAATAGTCGTTGTCTTTCCGGTTCCATTTATCCCAACGAATACTATAACGCATGGTTTCTTCAAACAACGCTTTTTCTCCACAATCTTAACCAGATCTATTTTTTCAGGCGGCTCCAGTATCTCTAATAGAATGTCCACCATAGCGTCTCTAATGAGTTTTCTACGGTTAGCTAAACGTTTTACCCTTAACCCGCTTAGACGCTTCTTAATCTCATCGCATATTTGATCAGCAACTATAACTGCTACGTCATTCTCGATAAGAGATATTTTAAAGTCCCAAAGGAGCGGCTCCAGATTCTCCGGTTTAAGATCGACTTCGGTGATTTTCTTCACAAATTTTGTAAAGCTTTCTTGGAGTTTCTCAAACATCCTCAGGTTCTCTCTTCTTTTCTCATCTCAGAAGTTAACTTTTGCAGTCTTTCTCGATCCTCCTGAATTCTACCCATAACTTGTGATAACTGCTGCTCTAATGTTCTTCTCGTCTTTTCAAGCTCGGATACGCGCTCCTCAACTCCTTTCTTCGCTTCTTCTAGAGATTTCTCTACGGCTACTCCGGCGCCGATGCCGTAAACAACTTTATTGACATCTGTAAGCTTTGCTTTGATGTATGATCCGCCGCCTATTGGTACGAAGATAGATGCGTCCACTTTTTCTCTCCCTATTCCTTCAAGAGTTTCTTTTGCGAGATTTAACTCGGCGAACATGGCATTAACGAGATTCATTCTTGATTGTATGGATTCAGCGGTGTTCTCTAGCACCCTTAACTCCACTATTAACCTTCTAATCTCTTCTTCGCTACTTGACATTTATTTTTCTCCTCCAATACTTTCTATTCCGTCTCCTCACTTGAGACCTCTTCAACACTCTCTATTCTTATCTGGAATCTCTTCACTCTATGCTTGCTTCCAAACAGCTTATATAGCTCTTCCAGAGCATGTTCCGGCTTAATTGCTCTGAACTCCTTTCGAAATTTACTCTTGAAGTTCGGCTTATTTATCCATCCAGTTATCCGATACGTTTTGATTTCACTCATCTTCATTCACACCTAAAGCTTGCTCTATCATGAAAAGCTCAGGTCCAGTCGTTAAGGAACCGGCAACTGCAACTTTACTATTTCCTATTAGTCCGGTTCCTATATAAGGTACTCCGCAATTTATTGTTCCGATACCAACATGTACCTTTAATATATCACTCAATAGTTCCTCCTCCTCTTTCTTTATGAGAGGATGAGCCATTACTCCCTTATTAGTTGCAATCGTAAGTGCTCCTACATACGGTAGCCCCGCAATTTCTCCCGGAACAGCTTCTACTCCTAGAGTATCGGAGATCATCTTCATTTCCCTCCCGTTAAGTCTAGGATCCACTATCGCGCCGTAATCATTAGCCAGAACTAAATTTCCATATGCTGTTCGTTTCGTATCCATTACTGTGATATTAATATCCTTAAGGGATTTTAATACTTGAATCTCCTCATCCCATACAAATCTTGGAAGAATTATTCCATTGGAATTCGCGCAGACAAGAGATCCTATTAGAACCGATCCTCCAATATTGGTCTCCAAAACTCTAGTCTTAAACCATTCTTTGATCTTTTTGATTTTAGTCTGCGGAGCCTGTTTAGGAACTATGACAAACTTCTCAGTCACTCGGATGAAAACGCCTATACTTGCGCTTCCAAATGTGTCAAGCCGATATGTCGGCAAAGGCTACTCTCCTTCCGCGAGGTGAACAGTAACTATTCCTTCATCATTTTTAGTTGCGCGGATTCTTATCTTACGGGGAGGCTTCTCTATACCTCTACTCCATATACGCTCGTTCACTTCATTCATGATCTTTAAAGATTCCTCATCAATTTTCATATGTCGAAGAATAAATCTTCGAAGAATTCGTATTGCTCGAGGTGCTCTTTTATTCCGAGGGCCGATCCATGCTCTGCTAAGAGGAACAGTATATACTCTCTCCTCGACTATCTTTTCTTCTTCTGATTCATCCTTATTATCAGTCTCGACTCGACTCATATGTTATTCCTCAAGGCTTCAATTTATTTCGGCGCCAATGACGTCTCCCCAAGTTCATCCTAACTCTACCTTTAGTTTTTGCAATGACCCAGGTAGGAATGGGTCGAGCGTCATCTCTGGCTGACATTAACCTTCTCTTCTTCGCTGCAGGTTTATACCTCGCCACGCTCTCTACACTCTCCTTATTCGGATATCACGTCGAACGCTTTGAAGTCTGCTTAGAATCTCCTTAAGTCGCCCATCAGTGATAGGAATATTTATTCTTCCTTGCTGTGCCATCTGAATTAGCTGAGCCTCAAGCTGTGAGGCGAATTCAGGTTTAATCATTTTCAGATTGGCTAGTCTCTGTCTCGCTTTTGAAGTGAGTATTCTACGCATCAGTATTTGTTTCTGTATTTCAAGTTGTCTTTGAGCTTCAGCTTTCTGTTGTTCTTGAGCCAGCTGCCGCTGTAGCTCCATAAGCTTCCTTCTTCGTAAAGCCTCAAGCTCAGCATCTTTACTCATCCATTTTCACCTGCACTAGTATATCTTCAATTCAGGAATCTTTTTCTCTAGCTCCCGCTTTATTTCTGTGGATAAAATATCTAATATTTTTTGACCTTTCGGAGTTATCGCCCTTCCCTTTTTATCAATTATCTTCACAAGTCCAGCGGCTTCAAGCTGTTGTAGGGCGTTTCTAATTATTGCGCCGCTACCTTTCTTTGTATGCTCTGGTCTAACTCCTCCATCTTTTCTGTCTCCATACTTGGATCGAAGACGCTGTACGCCTATCGGTCCCTTTAAGTAGATCTTCCTCAATAGAGAAGCGCAACGTATGTACCACCAGTCTGGATTGTCAGGGGTTCTTTCTTTACATACTCCGGTCTTTACGTATGGAGCCCATCTTGGAGGTTTTATAGCATCCACATTATCTTTGAGATATTTCGCTAATCTTTCAATCAGTAATGATGCTGGAACATCATAAGGCGTCGGCATTTTCTTTCTTCCTTTTTATCTAAGGATTTTACCTTGAGTATTCTGCAGAGTGTCTTATAAATATCTATCTTTTCGCTTTACGTAGTGTGAAGGTATGCCCGATCATCTTAGTCACATTTGAATCGGTAGCTTCAGCAATATTCATAGCTATCTCCTCAGCAGTATGATCTTTGAAGCCTGTTTTCAATATCCTCACTTTTACAATTCCTGTTTTCTTCAGATTTTTTAAAATCTCTTTTATAAGTGATGGAGTTATTCCTCTCTTTCCAACCCTTACGGTGGGAAGATCTCCGCGAGATTTTCTATCTGTTTTTCTCACTCCTCTCCCTCTTAATGGGTATTCTCATATGGTGGCCACAGTGTAGACACGTAATTGTAACGTGTGGCTCTCTTCGAGGTTGAATACGTACTCGACAACCGACTCCGGGAAAGATAAATCTTTTGCATTTCCTACAGATTAATAGCCGTAGTTCCTTAGGTAAATGAACATGCGTTTTCATAGCGATTCTCCTAGCAATATCTACATATCTTTCAGCGAGATCTGGTCTTTTATGCACAATCTGCTTTGCGAGAGTGAATAATGTGTAAATGCGCTCGTAAGCTATTCTTCTACTATTTCTATTCATCCTTTAGCCTCAACTTTACGTGAACAGCGAGAAATTTAAATAGTTATTACTGAAAGGTTTGAAGATTACTTCTTGATTGATATGTTATTCTTCAAGATGGAGACTGAAGTTTGTTTTTATTCATACTCCTTTAAGGCGTCTATAACGCTTTTTAGTAGATGAAGCCAGCTTAGGTATGAATTTAATGAAGCCCTAAGAGCAGTTGTGTCGCTTGCTTCGAAGAAGAGAAGTAAAAGTGAGTTTCTCCGTTCTATTCGAACATGAGAACGAGGCGTCGCGGGAGACATGGTTTCTGGCTTTAGAGCTTCAAAAAATATCTGTGCCTCTCTAACTGATGGGAGCTCCAGCTTTATTATAGCTGAATGTTTGATTCTCAAATATCCCACACAGCATGCGAGATTCTGATGCGCGGGCCGACTTCTATTTTTCTCGGCATCAAGTAGAAAGAAACTCGTATTAGATTCTCATGATCCATCGAAAAATGCATAAGAGTGAAACTTATTCCATTCTTGTCATTTAATTTCGCCTTTGGAAGATTAAAGAATTTTGAGAAGGCTTCACGTATCTTTCTAATCTCATCATTTTCGCCTTCTGACTCTTCTATAAACACCGTGCGGGGAATGCTTACTTCTTCGATTTTAAATTCTCTTCTGAGTTTTATGCCGCGAAGATACAATTGCGGAGGAATCTGAACAATCTTTTCCCCTATCTCAAATAGCCTTATCCTCCCTGGGCGGCCCTTCCATCGGTCAATAATGACCACTTTTTCTGCTCCTATTTCAGCCGCTTTCTCCAGCACAGCACGAAAACCCATCTTCCCTCTATTTACCTTTTTTAAAGAGGGAAGCACGGTTACTAAATCTTTACATAACGTTCTCATGGATTTTGTGGGACGCCGAGAAGTGGTTATCATAATCATTTCCAAAAAACCAGAGGGTTCATCGGCTTCTTGCAGCTCGTTCAGCTGTCATTCCTAATTTTGTTCTGGGCTGATACGCTCCACCTGTGAATTTAAATCCGCATTTTTTGCAAAGCCATACTCCAACACTTTCTCTTTGAACAGCGTTTGAGCCGCATTGTGGACATCGATATCTCTTTCTAAGAGTCGTTACAATCTCGATGTATCTTCTCCTCACGCTCACACCGTATCTTGCTCCAAGTCCTCCAGCTGGGCCGATCTTCTTAGTCTTTTTACCCATTTTTCTTCACCACTAATCCTCGTAATTCTTCACTTTTTTCCTTAGCTATTTTAATAGCCTCAATTATTTGTTGCGGAGATAATGTTCCGCTTCCACCTTTTTGCATGGCACATATCTTTCCATCTTTATCGAAACTTATCGTTAAGCGCGCATTCATAATCTCCTCCTCGTCTAGCCATGGATCTACGATAAGGTTCCCATCAATATCCGCGAGAGTTATTGCTACTGGATAATTTATGAGAGGTAAGTCTTTAAATCCAGGCTTTATCTTTACCTCGCCATCTTTTACTTCATATTTGAAGATCTTGGTGTTTGTGAGTGCGGCTAATGCGGCTAGCGCTGAGGCATCTATGAGGTTCCCATCATGATTCAAGACGTAAATATCGATGAATACTATAAAGACCTTCTTTCCCGGGATTATGCAGAGCTTCTTTAAGTCTATAGCCTTTGATTCTCTTATTCCTCTATCAACAACTCTAGCGAGCTCAACGGAGTCTTCAGTTGGCGGTCCAGCCTCAAACTCCGGAGAGGCTAAGGGTACAAATTCAGCGTTCGTCGTTAGGACTCCTTCATCAGGTCTATCGGAAAACGGCTCGCCTATCTCAATTTTAACTCCTACTACCACTTCAGTTTTTCCAAGACAAGCCCTAGCCGAGCCCTCTGCTTTTTCGATTATACCTGTTTCTATTTGTATCGGTCGATAATCCAGCAGTCCTCTGCCGTCAAGTCTTTTTCCACTTGAAAGCAGCTGCGCAATTTGTTTCTGTCTTATACGCGATATGGTTACATTAGTCATTTCTGCTCAGCCTCCTCAACAGCTTCTTTAATCGCTAAGTATTTAGCCTTTAAAGCCTCTTTCTGAAGAGCATATATCCTTTTGCATCCTTCAATCGCGAGGTTAAAGGCCTTCTCAAATTCTTCAGGGGTAAGCTGCCCATCCATCTGTAGAAGTCCAACTCTATTGAGACTCGGCATATAAGCGACAGGCACATCGGCCTCTCCTTCCTTGTCTTCTAGGTCATTTAGGTCAAGTAGAATGTACCCGTCAGCCTTTCCAGCGGCGCAAGCAGCTACCATATCTTTCATGGGGATGCCAGCGTCTGCTAACGCTAAGGATGCAGCTGTTATTCCAGCTACACGTGTTCCTCCATCCGCCTGCAGAACTTCAATAAATAAGTCTATTGCTGTTCTCGGGAATCTTTCAAGGAATATTGCTGGTTCTAAAGATTCGCGGATCACTTTTGATAACTCAATTTCTCGCCTTGATGGAGCTGGTGATTTTCTCTCCTGAACAGAGAATGGCGCCATATGATATCTACATCTCAGAAGAGCTCTATCTGGAAGAGCAAGGTGGCGAGGATGAACCTCTCTAGGACCATAAACCGCAGCGAGAATTTTATTTTTTCCCTGCTCGATATATGCTGAGCCATCAGCATTACTGAGCACTCCGGCTTCTAACTTTATTGGTCTAAGCTCATCCGGTTTTCTTCCATCTGTTCTTATCCCGCTATCATCAACCAATCTTATTTTTTCCTTCATACTACACCTCTCCTTTCTTTATGTATCATCTCAACAATACGATCCGTCAATCCAGATGTGTGAGCTTCAAGTTCGATCTTCTTTATAGCTAAAACGGCGATTCTTTCATCTTCAGGGTTACGGCCATATATATGTATTAGGCCGTTCTGCCCGACTACTATATTGCATCGAGTCTCTCTTTTAAGCATATTTATCATGGAGCCTTTACGGCCTATAATTCTAGGTATCTTCGCCGGCGAGACTTTTACGATCTGTCCACGGGTAATCTTGCCCAGTCCAGGTTCCTTAATTGTAAGGAGAGGGTTACGAGTCCTGTCATAAGCTATTATTTTTGCCTGTATAAGGTCTCCTATATTCAGGAATTCTGAAAGTTCATTTTTCTGCGGATTATATGACTTATTAAATGTCTCCGCAGGTCTCAGCGTTGCTAGGTATGGAGAGTCTATATCGACTGTCCAGCCGTGGAGATTAATCTCGATTATCTTGCCTATAACCGTATCTCCGACTGATGGAACGTAGAACGTATTCAATGCGACTACATGGACTGTTTTGCCTTTGTATTCTACGAGTCCTAGCTTGCATGCGTGGATCTTGGAATCTATCTTGTAAGTGTTGCGTCCAGCCTCAAATTCTCCTTCTGCAAGTAAGTCTCCTGGAGTTACAATCTCTCTATTTTCATAAAAGATTGACAATTTTAAAATCCTCAACTCATCTATTTTATTTTAGAATCTCAGATTCAACACTTCCATGTGTTATTTTTCCGAGTTTTTCAAGAAACGAACCGTAAAGTCCAGCAGGCATCTCAACGACAGCTGTTAATGACCCATCACTCCCCCAAGACTCATTTTTGATCTTGCCGAAAGACTTAACTGTCCCGTATGCCTTGCCAACATATCGTGAAGGAATTTTTACGGATACTGTAATTCTTTCGATACTTATCGGCAGAACTGAGCGAATGAGAGCAATAGCTTCGCTGGCTTGTTCTTCAGCATCTTTGAATGGATCAACTGAAAAGTGTACTTGTTCAAGCGCTTGCTGAATTCGCATCGGCGGATGTGGAAGTTTCGTCCTCGGATCGACGCATTGTTTCGCGATTATTGTGATTATTTGTCGTCTCTTCTCCTCAATCATTCTTTTTCTTTGCTCCGCTGTTATCTGTAGGAATCCACGTTTTAGGATAATTTCAGATATTCTTTGGATATTAGTTGTTCCGAAGGCTGTTTTTAATTCATTCTCAGATGCTCTTAAGCCTTTATTAGCGTCGCTGAAGATAGTCTCGGTAACTAAAACCTCCGAGAGAGGAATAGATTTTCCTTCTTTGTATGCAAGAGCCGGATCAGGATTCACAAGTACTTCAAAATTTTTTCCTTTTATGCTTATCCGTGCTACTGTATATTTTCTGCTCATCACTTCCCCACTGCCTGTACTTCCGCCAAGTATTTTTCAGTTTCCTCTCTAGAGAGAATTTTGAATCTCTTTGTAGACGTCGGCACTATGGCCAGCTTTATCATGGTTTTCTCATCTCTGGACTGAGCGGCTTTTAAGAGACATTTAGCTGCGAGCTTGATTGCTTCTTCTAATGTAAGATCCTCTCTATATTCCTCTTCAAGCATCTTTTCAGCGGTCTCTCTTCCAATACCTATAGCCACAGCCTTGTAAGACTTGTAGGATCCACTTGGATCCGTGGTGAATATTCTTGGTCCCGTTCTGTCAACTCCGCCGAAGATTAGAGAAACTCCGAAGGGCCTAACTCCAGCATGTTGGGTATACAGCTGCATGATATCTCCTATTCTTTTCGTTACTACCTCAACGTCTACCGGTTCGTCGTACATCAATCGGTTACTCTGACAGTAAATCCTCGACTCATCTATTAATATGCGAGCATCCGAGCTTATACCAACAACAGCTGCCCCAAGATGTGCATCAACCTCATAAATCTTCTGGCTGAAGTTTGGATCCTGAAGTCTAGACTCAATTTTCTCCTCAGCTCCTATAACAACTCCTTCTGGACAAGTGATCCCTATTATAGTCGGTCCCCTATAAACGGTTTCAAGGGCATATTCCACTTGAAATAATCTACCGTCAGGGGAGAATACTGTAATCGCTCGATCGTAAGCTCCCGGAACAGCGAATACTGACAACCTAATTACCTCGCTCTATTTTCATATTTAAATTATCCTCTCTCAAAACTTGACAAAGGAGCCTAAAAAATCTTTTTGTTTATCTTCCGCAGATCCTTCATCTCTGTTTTAAGGCTGAAATCGTCTTTTCCGCTGCTGATACACAGCTTAAAAGATCATCCATCGTAGACTGTAGTGTTAAAAAGTTTTCTCCATTATATATTATCAGAGTAACTACCTTATCTTTTTCAATAAGGCTCTTTACCTCTAGATTTTTGGGGGATTCCATATTGTCGGGCGAGATCGCCATTAATATTGCTTTTCTCATTTTCTCATCTTCGTACATTAATGATATTTTAGCCTCCATCCTCATTTCCCTTTAGCTTCCTCACCACAAGATCGTCAACAAATCTTAAAAAATGTTCTTTTTCGTTTATGGGAATTTGGGCTCCAGCAGCCACATCATGTCCTCCTCCCTTTCCAGAAAACCTCTCAGCGGATATGTGCATTATCTCGCCTAAATTAATTCCTTTACGCGTTAAAGAGTCAGTTGCGCGGGCTGAAACTTTCATGAGTTTTTCTTCTTGAACGATAGAATATGCAATTATAGGTTTCTCCATGTTAGGCATACTTGTTGAGAGAATTGTCGAAATTGCACTTATCATCTTCTCATTTATAGTTTGTCCACCATGAAGAACATAGATACCTCTCATCTCCTCAAGGCGATCCCTATGTTCATCAAGCCACCTCAGCTTTTCAATCATAGTTTTACGATATTCTTCAAGAGTTTCATCAGCTTCCTTCAAGCATCGGCCACGATCACCCATGCATATGGCTACTCCTAAGCCCGGCTTCTCCATTCTTCCAGTAGCATTCAAAAGTAAGGCGAATTCTCTCGCATCTCTTAAGGGAGTCCATCTTTCTTCATTTACGAGCACATACACCGCTCCAATGAGCTTCTTTGCGATATCAAGCTTATACCCGTATGATGCGAGATGATCAGATATTCCGGAAAATATCTTACGCTTCTCCTCTTGCGAAAGATCTCTTAATGCACGCCATCGATCATTCTCTTTGATCTTTATTCCCAGCTCTGTGAGGAATGTTAAGCACTTATCTTCTTCTCCACTCAAGCCCGGTATGAATGGAGTAGTAGTGTAAGCTAAAGCCTTATGTATCGGCCGCGTTTCCCTCCCAAAAAAGAGAAGGTCGGTTTCAACTTTAAGATAGCCCGATTCAACGGCATCCTTAACTATTATTTCATTAACTCCGCCTAAAGATCGACCTTCATTCTTATCTTGTATATCTCCTAGAGCTCCTATCACCGCTAGATATGCTAAATCCCTGTTTTTCTCAGAGATCTCCTTAGACACCAGATATGCCACTCCCGCGCCGCTTATGTCTCTTGCACCGCTGATTCCAAATATCTCCGGGTTAACATGAACAAATGTCTCTTCATGCTTCCCGCTTGGTTGATGATGATCAAGTATAACTAGATCTCTTCCCTTTAATGCTTCGTTTAGGATATCAATATATCCGCTTCCCATATCCGTTAGAATAGGTAAGGAGTCTTTCTCCGCGGCGATTTCGCTGGCCATCTTCTCATCAAACCATCTCTCTATTCTAATCCGAAATCTAGCTTCAATTCTTGACAGCGTAACGCCCATAATTCCCGCGGCTGATATACCATCAGCATCCATATGAGAAAAAACGGAGATACAATTTCCTTCTTCGATATGTTCGAGAATTACTTTTGCAGCCCTACATGCTTCTCCCATTAGATTCTGAACACGTCTCTCATAGTTTATCATAAGAAATCCCGAAATTACCTAACAGCGAGAACAGTCGGCGTATACTTCCAATCTTTAGGAAGCACACCTTTACGTTTATAATACCCTGAAAGTCTATGTATTTTGGACTCAATTATCTGGAGAGCTCTTTTATTATGCCTGTCTCCTTTATGCTTTTCGAGATGTGCATGAAGTCTAGAAGCTTTTCTGAGGAGCATTTCAAGATCTTCAGGAATGGAAGGCGCGAGGCTATATTCCTTCAAGATCTCCGTTATGCTCTTTCCAACTAACGGCTTCACCAGCGGAATTCCATATTGATCACGTAAGATAACTCCGATTTTGCTTGGGAAATTCCCTTCCTTGGCGAGTTTAACAACTAAAGCTTCGACTTCTTCAGGTGTGTATTTGCACCAACTCGGCTTTCTATGAGTTACAGGTCGAGTGGAATGAGACTTTCCCTTTTCTTTCTTCGGCACCCTACATCCTCCACTAGATTCTCTAAAACGATGATGATCATATTTAAAGGCTTTGTTTAAAGATCCTTTTTTATCTTTAGGTACCATTCTGCAAATCTGCGAAGTGCACGTGACCTATGAGAAACCTTGTTTTTCTCTTCTACTGATAACTCGCCGAATGTTCGACTTGGAAACTTATCAGGTTCAAAGATAGGATCAAATCCGAATCCCGATTCCCCTCTGGCAGTATTAGATATCTTCCCTTCAACAACTCCCAAAAAACACTTTGTCTTCATGCCGGGGCCATGAAAGGCTATTGCTGATTTAAATCTTGCTCTGCGGTTCTCGCATCCTTCAAGTAATCGAAGTATACCCTCTTTCCCTAGGGTCTGGTAAACATAACTAGAGTATGGGCCGGGAAAACCGTTAAGGGCATTTATGAACAACCCAGCATCTTCAACTATCACGGGAAGATGCGTCTTGCGTGAAGTTTCCACAGCGCCTAGCTTAGCGATGTTTTCTATGTTATCATCTTGTATTTCAGGCGTTTTTGCACGTAACATGGCGACTGCTATATTATATTCGGCGAGTATTAGCCTCGCTTCATTGAATTTGTGAATGTTGTTCGTAGCAAAGTATATTAGTCTTCCCAGAGGAAACGTTTTATTAATCAACTATCTTATCCTCTTTTAAGCAGTGACCTCTTACCATTATCTTTCAGAGATATATCTACCTCTCTTCTCTATTTCCCTGATCTTCTTTAAGATTTCCTCCGTTTTCTCTCCCATAACTTCTCTATAGCCTTCAATGATTGAGACGAAGCATTTCTCTGCATATGCGAAATGTGTGCTTAATAAGGCTCTTTTCATGAGATGAAGATCTACCCCGCGGCTTTCCGTCTCAAAACTCTGCTCGCTTAAGCCGAAGTCGATGAAAACTATTCTTCCTTCCGGAGTTAGTATCATATTAGATGTTGTGAGGTCGCCATGGATTATTCCAGACTTGTGAAGTTTCCCTACGAGAATGCCAATACGTCTGCATAGGCTCCTCCGCTCTTCATGCGATATCTCATCAAGCATTTCTTTCAGCCTCTTTCCTTTAACAAATTCCATAACTATAGTTGATGAGTTCAGATCGATCATATAGATTATTGGTGTGGGAATGCCTGCTTTCTTAGCTTTATGAATTATTAGAGGTTCATGTTTGGTTCTCTG
>Ga0180300_10000656_pt1 | contig 15460 bp, 10 predicted proteins | sample GuaBasSediGuay15_FD_121798 | JGI IMG/M metagenome (GOLD analysis project Ga0180300, IMG submission 121798) | Subseafloor sediment microbial communities from Guaymas Basin, Gulf of California, Mexico - Guay15, Core 4569-2, 21-24 cm | ecosystem: Environmental > Aquatic > Marine > Hydrothermal... | reverse complement strand
GCATTGTGTATAGCTCTATTATAAAAAGTATTATGCTTAGAATTATTTAATGCTTTTTTTCTTTCGTTTAGTGATTTGTTAACACAAATTGGACATTTACATTTCTCGAGCAAATGATCCTCTTTAAGTTGTTTTCTACCGTTTTTGGGAGAGATAAATCTATCACCGACACCAGGAAGTTGAATTGCTCCGTAAGCCGCTTTCATCCGCCAGCCCATAGAGTCGACAGAATCTACACCCAAACTGAACATCAAATGCATTGTTGCGACACTGCCAACTCCGAAGACATGTAAGAAGGCGTCAGGAAATTCTTTTCTAATAATTGAAATGGCATCTAACATAAATTTAATTGTATTCATTCCATTTAGATCTGAGATATTAGAAGTCTTCATATATTTAATTATAGGCACTAGGCTACCTACCCCCACAACTTTAGGGTTGGTAATATCCTTTAGTTCATCACAAGCTCTCTTTATCTCTTCCAATGTATACCCATGAATAACAGGCATCAAAACTACATCGTGCGAATTGTTAAGCATAAACCTCGTATTTTTCAACGTTTTCTTCCATCTTTTTATTCTGCCATCCAAATCTGATGGGCTAAAGGGAAAGTCCAACACAACGCCAATATCCGGTTTTGCTTGTTTGTATATTTCAAGGATCTCTGCAGGAGTGATGTGTATATTTTTCTTCATAAGTTGAAAGCCTCCAGAATCCATCATTATTAACCCATCAGTATTTAGGAATTCATGAATTGAATTAATCGTTATTTTATTCTCAACAATCTCATAAGCGTTCACCATTATTGAATCTATATCAAAATATTCCCATGGGCGAGGTTTGTTCTTTATCATGTAGCCAAGCCATAGAACCGGCGTTTTTATTTTTTTACCGTTGAGAGTTAGTATACCTAGGCGAGCGTTTGTGGTTTTATCTTCCTTAATAACTCTAAATTTCATTTAAAAACCTCCTTTCAACGTTTTTAGGAGTATTGGTAGCTTGTACAGATTATATGGTACAGTAATTGGGTAAAATAAGCCATTTATGCTATCAAGAATGATCTCTTTGTGATGATTTGGGGTAAAGATTATGAAAATATTATGCATTTCGACTGCTTTTTTAAAAAACTTATTCAGCCTAGAAACAAAAACATTTCTTCCACTTTTAGTCAGTTCGTTTGGTGAGAAATCATAGTGAGCCGCAGGGTATTTGGTTTCCCATTCCCTTGGTACGACTACTAGTGGTTCACCAATTATATACTCTTGAACCTTAGGAGTTAAATTATGTTTGTTTAACATTCCAATAACTTTTTTGTGCATGAATGAATGGGAATATGGCTTATGTTTTGTACAACCCAGTAGTAACGCTATTTCTTTTTTACTTTCCCATTCTCTAATTATTGAAGAATAGAAGGAAACAACGTCAGGATGGAAGAAAAGATCGTCTCCACCCTTTAGAGTTTTTGCATTGCTTGTCATGGATTCACCCCTAAACAGCTAAAGACACACCCAGTTTTAGGTATCCTTCCTTCACCAGTTTTAACAGTATTTCGTCAATTTTGTGAGAATCAATATTTAATTTCCTTTCATTGTATATTTGTTCAACCCAAATCATTCCAGATCTCCTGCTTAACTCAACTACAGTCTCCAATACAAGTACTTCTTCCTCGTTTAGGATATTTTTAATCGGCTCATAAAATTTATTTCTGAGATTTATTTTTTCTTTCTCTATTTTACTTAATTTTATTGTTAACGTAATAAATTCTCCATCTATCTTAAACTTCAACAGATCTATATCGTTTAATAGAGTTGCGAGTCTGGAAGACAACTCTTTATGTTTTCTCTTGACCACATTAATAGTTCTGGTTAAGCGCTCTAGGTATTCCAATGTACTTCGCTTATAACTATTCCAAATGTCCACCAATTCGTCTTTGATTTGATTAAGACCACTGCTTACATCTTTTAAGTGATCGATTAAATCTGGCTCTCTGGTTACATAGTTTAAGAACTCCTTAGGATCCTCCTCCAAATGAGACAAAATCTCATCTGGTAACGAATTTAGCCTAGCCAGCAAAGTATTGAAGTTCTCTTCTATTTCTTCAAGTTTTGGTTTGTAATCTTCTAAATCAAAGATTTCATTTGCTTTACCCATGTAACTTTTAGTCTTTGATATTTTTTCGAGTAGTGATTTTTCTTCTTCATATAAATCCCTCATATATCCAATTAATTTTTGCATCGCATCTACGTTCTCTTCAATAGGCTCTAAATATTGATCAACAATCTCCTCTAATTCGGTAATTGATTTGTTAGTAATTTTAGTCTCTTTTAAACTTGGCATGAGATCTCTTAAACAAGTTCTAAGATATTTAAGTAAGATGGAGGAAAGAACGTACCTCTTGGTAAACTCCTTTGACTTGATTGTTAATGAAATCTTTTGAATATTTGTATTAATTCCATTGAACTTCTTGCTTATCTTTTCTAATCCACTCAAAGCATTCTCTATAATTACATTAAACTTTTCGGCTAAAGAATCAATAATAAATAATTTCACATTAAAATACGGATATTCATCTGTCTGTTTTCTGTGATCAAAAAGCTCGTCACCGTTAAAGTTATCATAATATTCCTCAAAAATATTCTCAAGTTCTTCGTAACTGTCATAACTCTCAATCTCTTTAACTTCCTTGCTTAACTTCACGATCTCGTTATATTCCTTTATATCGTTTCCTACATCAATAATTATCTTCAGCCATCTGTTAAAATCGTTACACACATTCTCTGCCTCGATTTTGAACTTCTCCAATTTTTCATTCATGTCTTTAACTTTCTCCTCAGCTTCATTTTTTGCTTTTTTTATGGCATTTAGCCACTCTCTTGTGAAGTACTCTATCAACTTATATAGTAAAAACATCTTTTGTAAACGAACATCAATATCAATTACTAGATCAAGTTCTTCATATTGTTTAGACGCGAAATCTAAGAAGTCATTTAAAGCTATAACTTTTTTGTCTCTTTGTTTTCTTACAAAGCAAAATCCATATTTTTTATCTTTGTCGTCTAGCACTCTGCGTAAGTTCTCATACGAAAAGTCTAACTTATCTTTTAGCTCACTTTCGTCTGTCAGTTTAATTATACTCTTCTCTTTAATTATTCTGCCTTTATGTTCCAAAATATTTAAGAAAAGATGCTCCAAAACCCTTCTATTTGAACTTGTAATTATGAAATATCCTTCTATGTTCTTAACATCGACTTCACCTTTCTTTGAACCTATGAGTTTTAAAATCCTTTTCTCAACAGGGTGTTCAATAACTTTATAAGTTCCATCGCTCTCTCTTTTTAAGAATCCATTATTTTCAAGATCTCTGGATAACCTTTCTAAGTTTTTAGCGCTTTCTATGTCAGGAATGAATCCAATTCTTGAACCATACTTGATAAATTTCCCCAATTCGATTCTATTCCTATCAAATGCCTCTTGGGCTGTTAGGTTTTCTCCAATAAAGTTTACATAGAACCTTAAGGTATCTGCAAGATCCCTAGCACTCCTTGCAAAGTCAAGCTTTGGATCGGTCACAACTAATCCAAGAGATTCTTGGTCTCTAAGCCACTCTCTTAATTTTCTGTCAAGTTCAATATCTTGCTGGACAACTTTCCTAGATTCAGTATAGAATATTGTATCGTCAATTTTATCGGGATGTTCTAGATACATTATGTGCATAATTATTATTCTTTTAGTTAATGTTGGATGCAGTTTAATTGGTATAACCATATTTTCTCCATTTTTACCAAGTTCTTTCTCTTCTATTTTTTCTTCGGCTTTTTCAGTTATATCTCCGGTATATATAGCCAAAACAAGGTGTATTGGAGGCATCCTGCCTTTAATGTATTTATGAATCTTGTCAATATCCTCTCCTTTAAGATCGCCATCTACAGCAAAAAACAGAGTGTTAATTTCTGCATCATCTATATAAATTCTAACAAAAGTTGGACCTATCTCTTCTCTTGTCCTCTCGATGTTGAAGTTTTTAGACGCTTCAAGGATAGTCAATAAAGCATTCGGAACATATTTCTCATACTGTTCTGCCAAACTTCTTGTTATTTCTCTCCATAATTTCATTTTTAATTCTCGATCCTTAATAAATTCTAATTCTTTAGGAACCGGTGTGGGAAAAACTTGTAGAAGTAATTCGTCACTGGCTATGTAATATTTTTCATTGCTACACAGCTTCCTAAACTTATTTCTGATTTCTATCACTCTATCCTCACTTATACCTTCAAAGAATGAAACAATACTCCTATCATCGATAGGTAAATAAATCTCTGAATGTAGTTCATCATCACCAACTAGGTCATAAAAAATTATTCTATCTGCAAACTCATCAAATACCTCTATGTAATTATCAATTTTTAGGATAGTTCTGTCTTTTTCTTTAACAATAAATTCTGATAACTTATTTTTTATGTCATCCAAAGTTATTCCTTCTTTCGCTTTTGCCACATTTAAGATAGCCTTTTGGATACCCAATCGCTGTAAATTGTTATTGATTATATTGATAATGTTAGGTACATCTGTTACTTTCGTTCTTTCCTCTATCTCATATGATGCAAATGGTTTATATTCACCCACAAGTAAACTTAACGTATTTGCACATGCTTTTCCTAGTTCGGTTCTTCTTTGGTCTTTAACTATATTCAAGATTCTGTCATAATTTTCAACTTCAATACATGGAGTGGAACCACCATATACAAAAATGGTCTCATTTTTGAAAAAGTCTAAAAAAAGCTCGGAATGTATTACCTTCATTTTATCGTCATCGTCAGTCTCGCTTGTTGCTCTACTCATCAATCTTGTAAATTTGCTTACCATATTACCTGGATTCCCATGGGTTATCCTGTAAATTCCATTTAAAATCCCAATACTTTTTATCGGGAGCGGCCTTGGTAAATTGTAATTGAAACAATATCTCAATAATTCCCATAAGAAGGGGATGCCCTCATGCTTTCTAATTTCAGGTAACTCTATTTTTCCCATCCTTCTACCTAACGCTCCAAAAATTAGCGATGTTTCCTCACCAACCTCAAGTTTATAAAAGGCGTCCGGTGTTGCAGCAATTATAAAATGTAGGCACCCCTCAAATTTGCCTCTCTCATCGATTGGTCTAAATTGTCCGTTAATTGTTTCTTTGATACCAGAGACTATTTTCTTTAGAATGGGAATATTTAAAAGTAGTTCTTCAAATTCATCGATGAAAACAATCAACTTCTTTCCACCTGCTGTTAATTTCAATAGAGAGTTCTCAATGAATTTGTTTGGATCATAAAAATTAGCGGGATCTGGTATAGCTGAGATTTGGGATTCAGCTTTGATGCTTGCAAACAGGGCAACCAAGAATTGAAGGGAGGAGGATGGTGTTGCATCCATCAGTTTTTTTATATCCGACAATTCAAAAGAATTAGAAAGAGTTGACGCTGAAACAAAAAATGCATCATAACCAATCTCTTTAGTTGCAGGATCAATATATCTCCTAAACGCATCTGTTTTTCCCTCGCCCCATTCTCCAACAATGACCCTCATTGTAGGTTTTCTTTCAGACTTTATAATGTCTATAAATTCCTCAAGCTTCTTTTTAACCTCCAACCTGCTTTTAATTGTAATTCTTTCAAATCCCTCAAAAACAACACCTGCGTCGCTTGGTAGTTTGATAAAGATTTTTGTTGTTTCCATAAGTATCACCTTATAAGTTATCTACAACATTAGTTTCACCAATTGTTGGTTTAACCTTTCTCTCTTCTTTAGGAACTCTTACAACCAAAGGGAATGGTACTGTGACCATTTGTCCAGTTACAATTACCTCGCCTGTGTCCAACGTTGTGAGCCTTGTAGCAAGTGATTGAGGTAAGCCGCCAGTTACACTCTTCACAAAACCAACATCTTCTGGCGAAACTCTATGAATTAAGAAGGTATTACACATCGAAAGGACTATTCTATCAACAAAAGATGGTCTTTGAGAAATCAGACATAGCGATAAACCGAATTTTCTGCCCTGCGTAGCTATTGCAGAAAGCTTTGAATGAGCTAAACTTGAAGCAATTGGGTAGGACCTATCTGGACAGAAATTCTGAGCCTCCTCAATAATAAATAATAGATACTTCTGAATCCCGTTCAGCTTGTATTCTGTGAATTTGTTAAATAAAATTGTAGCGAGATAAGTCATTACAAGCTGTTTTGTCTTTAAATCTACACCGGGTGCACCTTCAGCTGATAAATCAATTATTGCTATACCTCTGTTATTTGTAATGTCATCTACAAACTTGTCACTTTTTAGTGGTGAATCTATAGACAGCAATTTGTATTTATCTTCTAAGTTATAAAATTCATTTAATTGATTATTTATAGCTCTAATAGTAGGTGCAAAAAGTCCTACATTTTGTAACCCGTCTACATACTCCGACAAGGTATTCTTATCTCTATAGAAAAGATCGTGCAAAGATGAATATCCCGTTTCATGAATCAATTCGAATGCTCTAATCAACCCACTGATTTGCTGTTCCGCCCCCTCAGTAGTTCCCTTAAAATATGTTACTATAATTTCTGCCAACTCTGTGTAATTAAGCAAGTCAAGATTGACGCCTATTGGTTTCACAAGTTCACTTCTCCTAAATTCTGGTTTCATGTAAATGTTGGGAAAAACGTATCTTTGGATCCAACCAGACTTTATCCAACCCAGATTTTCCAGTTTATTCTCTTCTATATAATTCACATAGTCTAAGTAATCACCATGTGCATCAATAATTATCATTGGATATGATACATGCTCAGAATCGTTCTTTAGTATATCTACAAGTTTTTCAATTAGATATCCCGTGTTAAATGATTTTCCACTTCCTGTTACTCCAAAACAGCTAAATGCATTGGTATTTTCTCAACATCGAGAGGTATGGGTAAGCTACCGTATCCACTCAATGAACCAAATTTGATAATTCCTCTATAGACACCATCTGATATTCTTTTATCCTTTGGGACACCGAATAAGTCTTCTTCGTAGTTTTCATACACTTCCGGATCAACCTTAACAACAATGTCACCTGGTCTTGGTGGATACTCGATTTCTTTCTTGGGAACTTCTATAAGCAACTCTAATTTGCAAATCTCATATTGTCGAGCCACAGCCTCTGGAATTGTCCTTCCTTCTCTTCTTGCTTCACTCCAAGGATCACCTTCTGTATAAAACGCGTTGTAGGGTAAAATCTGAGAAACTCTACAAAGTATTTTTCTCTCTCCTGAGTTGATAATCAAAAGCATACCTTCTCTTATCTTTCCCTTTTCTGCTTCTTTTAGGAGTTGAGATGTTGCCGCCCTTGTAGTTGCACCGCTCAGAATTATTCCAACAGCATCTTTTACCACCACTACACTCACCTCATTCTACTTGCTACGAGTTGGTCGAAAGGATCTGCACTTCTACTTTTTGTCAATATTTCTTCATAAAGTACCTCTGCAGCCCCCTTTCTAATGTTACATTTCTCATGCGCAAGTAAAACTGGCAAAGGATCTTGCCCTGGATATGTCCAGTAATCAAGTATGTTAATAACCTTGCCTATTGTGGAGTCGACAAGGTCTTTATTCTCAGATGGTGGAAAAGTAAAGGGGACATCGATCCTTAATATCTTTGATCTTATACTCCTCTCATAGAAAAATGATACCACATAGATCTTATTGTCACCATAGTCTTTATGAGGTTTGACATCCGATTCGTTCAAATCAATCCAAGTCGTGTATAATGAGCCTAAGGAGGTGTTTTGTCTTAATTTTGTAAAGAGTAACAGCATCAAATGCTGATCAGTTGGAAAACTCTTAGCATTTTTAATACTAAGCTCATTAACTAAATAATTAATAAAAAATCGATCGCGAACCCTCTTGACACATCCGATCACGATTGAATTTTTTAGGCACGTTCTAAAAGCTTCACATCTGTAATTTATGTAATCTTTATCATTACGAAATGAAAAAGGAGGGTCTATAATAGGACCATCTATAAAAACAACTGATCTGATACCTTTACTGCCCCAATTTAAAGTAGCTTTTGATTCAGCAGTCAACATTCTTTCTTCAGCAACCAATCTAATGCTTGGATTATCTTGCTCATCAATTTCATCTATATCTGCCCAGAATACCTCGACTTCCGGTTCAGATCCAAGTCCGTTTTTGAATAGGATTCTCGTAACACTCAAAAATAGATACCATTTACCACCAACTCCGCCAACAAGCTGAAAACTTCCATCTATGCCAACTGCGAACTTCTCTACTTCGCTATCATTTATTTCATTATTTATATGGAAAAAATTCTTACTCTTTAAAAGATCAACAATCTTCCCAGTCAACCTTCTTAAGTTTCTTAACTCTTTTTGAGCGTTCTCACCTTTTATTTGGGCGGATTCAACGAGTTTAGCAAGTGTTTCAGGTTCTGTTTTGTTAAATTCGATTCTCTTAAGTAATTCTCTTAATTCTTCATATCTCATCATCCAAACCTCCCGAGTCCATCGCCCCTGATTACGCCTAACCCGGTTATATCCGCACTGTGGATATAACTCCTCATTGGGATGATATACGCGTTTCGTAATGACTCCTTATGGATGCTCCTCACCCCCCATTTTTCTCTATTATATCATCTATGCCTAGTGGTCTACTTATCTTCTTCAGGCTTCTCTTGCTTAACTCATCTCCCACACCACTTTTAGAGCAATCTCTTCCAAGAAGACTGCCTCCCCGCATTCCTCCCCGGGGAGGTCTTCCTTCTGCGCACCTGCTCCAAAGCATCAGAAGTAAATTATTTTGCTACCATATAAACCTTTCCTCCGAAGACTCTGCTTACAGGGCTCAGGAGGCTTCAAATATGGGACAATGGGGGCTCTATCCATGGAGCAAGCAGGTCCATTTATGGGGACAAGCTAGGCTCTGAATATGAAACAGGCCAGGTCTTGTTTATAGAATGAGGCCCATGCCCCGTTTATGGGACGATGAGGACGCGAATATGGGACGGGGATAATGATGTTCCTTTCTGTAGACTGGACGGGTGCAGAGGGCTCGTCTGTGGGACAGAATTGATGGGATGGAGGGTTTATAAAGGGTCTCTGCCCCAGCCCACCAGGGATCTCCGGGGTTGTAATTCCTCCCAACACATACCAACCCTCACCTCTTTCAGAACACCGGTGAATCTGAAGCTGTTCACTCTGTGGTATTTGGTTATATATCCCATGGTATTTGTGTAACATCTGGCGAGTATCTGAAGTTCTCCGAGGTGGGACTTGGGTGGAGTGCTGGATGCACAAAGTCGAATGTGTTCTGTTATTCTGTGTGTTATACTCTATTATCTCCTCAGCCGTTCTAATATCTGAAGTGTTCTGAAAAATGGATTTCCAACATCATTGGTTAATTCTTTTGCTTTCTTCCTCAATTCATCTATACATTGAGTATATTTCTCATTAATGATTAGCTCTAATCCTTCGATCTTTTTGAGTTCTTCAGTGATATATCCTTTAGGAACAACAGGAGACCAAAACATGAAATGCCGATAAGGGAAGTCAGAAAGGTACTTATCAGCATAGTCTTTCTGTCTTTCGTACTTTGTTTTTATTCTTTCAACAGTAGTTCTATTATCTTTGTACAAAAGGCCTCTTATGTGTGTAGTAACTTCACACAAATAAACTGTTTTATTTTTAAAGTCTAATCCTACGACATCTAATTCATTTAACCCTTCAAGACCACCACCCGGAGGCCTGACATTATAATCAACAAAGTCGCATTTTTTAATAATTTTCAGGTATGCGCCCGCAATGTACTCTCCAACCTCAGTTTTCATCATCTCACCTCTTCTTCATCATACTGTGTAGTGAATTTAACAGTTGGGAAGTATCCGAGGCGAAGGCACGAAGTACCAATGACAGATGACCGCCTGTTAAGTGAGTGTAGCTTCTCATATTTGTTCTTCCTCAGCAACTTTTTCTATAGCCTTCTGAATCTTATTTAATTCTTCCTTTATGCTACCCCTTAAATTATCTGATATTTTTCGTATCTTTTCGGTCGCTTTTTCAACATTAGTACATTGTTCTTTAATCTGTGAGAATGTATCAAGCTTTCTTTCTATTTCGCTTATCCCTTCTGTGATGACCTCAAGAGCTTCTTCCTCTATTGTAATTTCTCTCTTTAGTCTTAGTTTTGCCCATTGATAGGCGATATTTAATATTTCGGGGAAAAATGTGTCCGCATCACTACTGCCCAATGCACAAACCAGCATATTTCCCCTATATTCATTGAACCACCCTACCTTTTTCGGTAATGATTCTTTATACTTTGATACAAAAATACCATACTTTGCATTCCTGTTCTCCATGGCTTTCTCTAAGTTCTCTAAAATTTGAGGCAGATCAACTTTACCCCGAGCTTTAGTTTCTAATACTATCTTCTTATCAGGAAACTCTCTTGGTGTAATTACAAAATCACCAGCAAAACAACCCACAAGATTACCTGGTTCTTTGGTCTTCCTTTCTAATATATCCCCCATATGTTTGGAAACAAATTCACTGAGAATTTCTTCGCAAGCATCTTCAAAAATATAGCCTTTCAGAGTTGTAATGTCAGCCATTCCCTCTTCTGCTTCTTTCTTAGTGATAACATCTCTAATTCCTTTAATCTCTCTGAGAATTTCTAGGCGTAACTTTCCTAAAGGAGTGTTCTCAACCATTGGGTCAAGCATATTTTCTATGGTACCACCTTTATCAAAATACTCCTTAAGTAAACTTACTAGTTTGCCTAGATGACTCGTTTCGAGTGAGGGATCAAACATTTTCTCAAATTTAGATAAGAGGGAATTAAATTCTTTCTCAACAAAATCCATTTCTTCTCCTACAGATACACGCTTTAAGCCTAGGGCACCTATTCGAAGGGCAGTTAATAGACGTTCTAATCTTTTATCTTCTTCCACTTCCTGTAAAAAACGATATAGATTTTCATCTTGTATTGCTAATTCTTTAATTAATACTGTTTTGCCGTCCTCTTTTAATAATATTTTTCCTTTCATTTTCCTTCCTCCATATTTAGCCATTCATCACGATTTCGTTTAATGTTTTGGGGATATGTGAAGTTTGCGGAGCGTTAGCGGAGCAAATTTGGGCGTAGCCGAAGGCAAAGCCACATATCCTCCTATTAGGCGTGGGCGTTAGCCCTAAAGTGGGTGTTAGGGAACGGAGAGTCGGGCGGTACGGCACTATTTGCATTTTTCATCCTCCATTTTGTAGTAAAAACAAATATCTCTGATAGGGCACTCTGAACATTTAGGCTTCTTAGCTCTACACACCAGTGCAGCAAAGTCCAAAACCGCTAAATTAAAGCTCTTGCTATTGCCTTTTGGGATAAGGGTCTTGGCGAATTCCCACATCTTTTCGTCATCACGCGCTCTTAATTTTTTCGATTTTATCCCGAATACCCGGTAAACAACTCTAATAAAATTTGTATCGAGAAGGGGAACATCTTTTGAACAAGCAAAGCTCAAAACTGCATTCGTTGCATACATTCCAATGCCGGGTAATTTCAATAATTCTTCTGGTTCTAGGGGAACCTTTCCACCATATTTTTCCTTGACATATAAGCCGAACGTCTTAAATAATTCCGCCCTCTTATGTTCCATTCCTAGAGGTTCAAGCAGTTTTTTCAGTTCGTTTTTATCTGCATCTGCTAAAGAGTTTGGAGCGGGGTATATCGTGAGGAATTGATCGTATATTTTCTCAACCTGTTTAGCTGTTGTCTTCCTTAAGAGCATTTCTGCTATAAGTATTGAGTATGGATCTTCAGTATGACGCCATGGGAAATCTCTTTTGTTATCCTTCCACCAGTCTAGAAGTAATTTTATGAATTGATCTTTTTTATCAGGCATTTTTAACGCCTCCCATCATTTTTTACTCCATCTCTTTTAGAATAAAACTCACAACTTGAGCTATTTTTTTGCCGAGCAGAGGAGGTACTGCTTCTCCTATTTGTGCTCTGACTTCAGCAGAACTCCCTTTAAATAGAAACCAGTCGGGAAATGTTTGAAGTCGTGCTCTCTCTCTATTGGTAAGTTTCCCTCGTTCCCTTCTGTAGTGATAGCCCCATGTGCCTCCGCCACCATAGGCAACAACCGTATATGATGGTTTTAAAGGATGAAGCCTGCGGTAAATAAGGCTTATTCCTCTCCCCTCTACTTCCCACTCCGTACCCCTGACAAATTCGTGGTTTTCATCAGGAGGAATCATCTTTAGGCGGTCTAATACGCTTTTTACTTCTCTTGGAACAACATTACTATGATCGGGAAATTCTCTCCCTTCCAATCTTTTGTTATAATATCCTAATTCTTTCAAAAGCTCGGTATGTTTCTGGAACGCCTCATCAAGTTCCTTGTAGTTAGTATTTTTTATATGATTCATAAAAAGATAATCTTTTACAATATCAAAGCTCAGCCTTTCCCAAACATCGCGCCTCCATTTTTCAGATTTTTGTGTCTTCACAGAATATACTATCTTTTCATATTCCTTCATTATTTCTTCGTATTCACTCTGAAGTTCTGGAAGGGGTTTCCCCTCAAAAGTCTCGATAGCTGTTAAAGGAAACCTTTTGAATGTTGAATTCTCACCGTTCAGTATGCTCCGAGTTCTCTGTTTTATCATATTTGTCTTTAACCAGTATCTGTTGACAAGGTCTTCTCGGACTCCAATAATAATCAAGCGCTTTCTTTTTTGAGGAACACCTGAATTTGCAGAATCCACTACGCTGGAAAACATTATAAAGTAACTTTTGATATTATTATCCGCATTATTTCCGACAATCTTTTTTATTTCTTCCCATCTCAGCTTCAGCTTAGAGAAATCTTCCAATATTGTTTGATATGCTGTGCCCTTATTAGCGCTTTTCAGTCCGGGTACATTTTCAAAAACAAAGATCTTAGGCTGAAGGTAAATAAGAGCTCTTATAAAATGTGCATAGAGTCGGCCCCTTTTAACTTTTATTCCCTGCCTTTCTTTCTCGGCCCCTCTAACTATTGAGAAATCCTGACATGGGGGGCCACCCGCAATCACATCGATTTCGCCATTAATTCTGCCGAAGTCTATTTCAGCTACATCGCCCAGCAGATACGCGGGGGAATTAATTCCTGTATTTTCGTTGAACTCACTAACATCTATCACACTGTGCCCAAAGTTTTCTGCATAGGTAAAAGCCGGTGGGGAGAGTATGTCATTTGCTAAAATCATTTTATAGCTTCCCTCCATTCGAAAACCCACATCCATTCCCCCAGCGCCAGAGAAAAGTGAGATTAAAGTATATTTATTTTCCATGCTCTCCCGCTCCTATATGTGCTCAATTAATCTATACCAGTTTTCTTTTCCCCACTTCAAACCTCCAGAGTGCGCCAGAAAATGAGGTGTAGTTATAGAGTCTATTATGGGCTCTATTTCTATTCTAAGATTCCCGCCTGGGTCAAGCTCCCTTACCCGTGGATGATTTCGCAATGTTTCTCTCGAAAAGATGCCGATGCCTTGAGTTACAGTAATTCTTATTTTTGTTCTGCCCTTTTTACGGCAGATCAGCTGATGGATAGGAAGGTTCAACTCCTTTTTATTCAAATATCCTGCTATGTATGCCGGAATTGGATCAAACTGGGGAATTTCATCCCAAAGTTCCTCAGCCATGGCATCATTTAGTTCCCCAAGGTTTTTTGCTTTTGGGAATAACTTGTCTTTCAGAAAACTAATCGCCTTTAGAAAGGCCAAGAAGTGGTGCCTCAAAATTCCTATTTTTACTAGAATAAATACATCGGAATGCTCTATCTGTGCACCTGGCACGTCAAGCCATCTGCCGTTAAACTTAGTGGTTTTAATGCTGATCTTCATATTGGGCTTTCTCCATTCCTTATGTGGAAATTTTACTCTAACAATATCTGTGGGCAGAAATTCTGTTAATTCTCCTCTGCGTGTATCCAAAGCTGTCTCTATACTAAATTTTTCTTTCAAAAATTTTGATACAACTATTTCCCCTAGAAAACCTCTTGAAGTATCAGTCCACACCTGAGCCATATCACGCTGTCTAGAGCTACCAAAATCTGTTCCAGCAAAAACAGGAGCGAGCCACAAGGCTCTTACTAATGCTTTTGAATAGTCATCCTTATCGAGCCAGACAAATTGATACTTAAATCTATTTTCAAACCAGTTTTCAAACCCAATACCGTTAATTTCTAATCCTTCTTTAGCGCCTCTCAGTATTTGAACACCAAGTGTGCGTGCGGAGTTTGTGTCGTTTATTTTTTCTTCCAGAAAATCAGTAATCCTCCTTATATGGGATTCGTTTATATTCATATTTCAGCACCTCTTCTTTTTTATTCTTTTCTTTAAGCCACACCGCCCGATTATATCTAACGTTCTGGGGATATGTGAAGTTTGTGGAAGGTAAATTTGGGTGAGTGGAGTACATATCCATCTGTTTGCAGACTCGAGCCTAACTAGGACAAGGAAGCCGAAGGCTTCTATGGAGTGCACAATGCAAATCATGTTTCACTCTCCTTTCAAAATCTTATATAGCAAATATCCCAATCCAGCAAGCAGAAGTGCTATGGCAAGAGCCGCCAAGGCATTTCCTGCCTCTTCGGCTTCTCTTTTTTCTATTTCCAATATTCTTTTTAGTTTCTCAGCTTCTTCTCTAGTTATAGTTCCATTTTTGTATTTAATAAGGAGGCGTTGTTTTTCTTCAGAGGAGATGGGGTTACCAGTATACTTCTTAATATTCCCTACCATTCTATAAAAGTCAACTATTTGACTTCTAAATTCAGATTCAAATCTGTCTAGAGATTCTTTAATAGAATTTATTCTCACCTCATAGCGAGCTCCTTGACTTTTGATTTCGTTTATGTCATCTTTTATTTTATCTATCTTTTTGTCATATTTGCTGTCAAAGTAGCGATATAATGCAATTATCCCAGTAATGTATATTCCAAACATTCCTATTAGAGAGGAGATTATCTGCCAGTCTTCCATTATTTATCACCTTCTTAGAGATTTATTTGTACCGACTGTTTCTGCTAACTCTTTTATATCAGCCTTGCACATGTACCCATTATGAATCATTCTCTCCCCTTGCTCCCCCTCGCGTTTATCCCGGTCTTCTCATCCAGCCCACATGTCCCAAACATTCATACAGGCAAATAATTCTGTCACCATATAAATCTTTCCCCCGGGGACGAGAAGACCACACCGCCCCTCTCCCACATCATCTCAGTCCTCTTTGGACTCCCACCCGTTCTTAAACGCTCCTCTCCCCCCACCCCCCGGGGGGAGGGATATGAACGGTTGTGCATAGATAACCTTTATATTTTTCACCTTTATTTGGAGATGACACAGTTTTTGTGGGGGAAAGCAAATGGTGAAAAGCATCATAGCGCATCCAG
>Ga0180300_10000655_pt1 | contig 15462 bp, 11 predicted proteins | sample GuaBasSediGuay15_FD_121798 | JGI IMG/M metagenome (GOLD analysis project Ga0180300, IMG submission 121798) | Subseafloor sediment microbial communities from Guaymas Basin, Gulf of California, Mexico - Guay15, Core 4569-2, 21-24 cm | ecosystem: Environmental > Aquatic > Marine > Hydrothermal... | reverse complement strand
TGCCGCTTATGAGCTTGCTGAGAATAGTAAGCTTAAGATACTAATAATAGAGATGGGTAAAGCTGTAGATAAGAGAAAATGTCCTATGTGGATAACTGGCGAATGTGCTAAGTGTGAGCCATGCCATATTCTTAGTGGTATAGGTGGCTCAGGTGGATTATCGGACGGAACCTTAAACATAAGACCGGATATAGGCGGAAACCTTTACGAATTTTTGAACGAGGCAGAAGCATGGGAACTTGTAAAATATGTTGATAAAATATACGTGAAGCATGGAGCGCCAAAGAAACTGTATCAGGCTACTCCAGAAGAGGAGGAGATGCTCTCAAGAAAGGCGGCTTCTGCTGGTGTAGAATTTGTGCAGATTCCTCAACGTCACATAGGTAGCGATCATACTCCAGAGGTAATAAAATCCATAGAAAATTATCTACGCAAAAAAGGTGTTGAGTTTTTAATTGAAACTAAGGTTGAAGATATTTTAAATGATGGAGTAAAGCTCTCAACCGGAGAAAAAATAAGGGCAAGGTATATTATTGCAGCCCCGGGAAGAAGCGGAGCGTCTTGGCTAGTGAATCAAGCCAAAAAGCTTGGTCTCGAAATTTCTCATGGTCCGATAGACATAGGAGTGAGAGTTGAAGTCCCTGCAATAATCATGGAACCTATATGCAAAATTAATCGCGACCCAAAGTTTCATATAATTACCAAGACCTACGACGATTTCGTTAGAACCTTCTGCGTTAACCACAGAGGTTATGTGGTTAGAGAAGTTTACGAAGACTACGTTGGGGTCAATGGGCATTCCCTAAGAGATAAAGCCTCAGAAAATACAAACTTTGCCTTTCTTGTTAATGTTGAACTTACTGAGCCTGTTGAGAATTCTACAGCCTATGGTGAGAGCATAGCAAAGACTGCTACTACCTTAGGAGGAGGCAAGCCCATTATTCAGAGGTTAGGAGATTTAAGAAGGGGTAGGAGGAGTACATGGAAAAGAATAAAGAGGTGCCATGTAAAGCCTACTTTAAACTCTGTTACTCCCGGCGATATAGCAATGGTAATGCCTCACAGAATAGTTACGGATATAATAGAAGGTTTGGAGATGTTGGACATGGTTATCCCTGGAGTAGCTTCGGATTCTACTCTGCTCTATGCTCCTGAGATGAAATTCTATGCAATGCGGGTTAAAGTAGGAAAAACCATGGAAACCAATGTTGAGAATTTATTTATAGCTGGAGATGGCGCCGGAGTCTCAAGAGGTATTATAATAGCCTCAGCAACTGGCATACTTGCAGCCAGGGGAATACTTGGGAAGGAAAAATGATAATTTTAAAGCTTGGAGGTAGCTTACTAACAAACAAAGAAAAAAAATTCTCAATAAATAGAAGAGTTCTCAAAAGAATAGCCTCTGAAATTAAAGCTTGTGAAGAAAATGGAAAAAAGCTTGTGGTCGTGCATGGGGGAGGAGCTTTTGGTCATCCCTTAGCCAAGGAATATGAGCTTAACAGGGGATATATAAGTAAATCTCAGATTAAGGGCATCGCATTAACAAGAAAGGCGATGCAGGATTTTAATAACCTAGTAGTTAAGGAGTTTATTGATCAGGGGATAAATGCTATAGCTTTGCAAACCTCGGCAATAGTAACATGCGAAAACAGAGAAATAAAGTCTTTTAATCACGAAGTAGTTGAAAGATTTTTGGAACTTGGACTAACGCCAGTTTTATATGGAGATGTTGTTCTTGACGATAAGCTAAAATTCTGCATTTTGTCAGGCGATAGAATAATTACGCACTTAGCTAAAATTCTTAACCCTGGGAGAATAGTTTTAGCTACGGATGTTGATGGAGTTTTTGACAAGAACCCGAAAAAATATAAAGATGCAAAGCTTATCGAGAAAATTACTCCCGAAATTTTCAAAAGAAATAAGCTAAATTTTGAAAGCTATGCTAATGACGTAACTGGAGGAATAGAATACAAAGTTAGAGAGCTTTTAAGCCTTGCAAAGCTTGGGTATAACACAATTATAATAAATGCAAAAATAAGAGGAAGGCTCAAGAAAGCTTTATTAGGGCATGAGGTTGTAGGAACAAGAATAGAAGGGGAATGATAGAATGATAGATTCCAGAAAACTTGACCATATTAATATATGTTTGAGAAAAAATGTTCAATGCAAAGTAAAAGCGGGATTTGAAGATATTTATTTAGTTCATCGTGCTTTGCCCGAGGTAGATAAAGATGATATAGACCTAACTACAAAATTTCTCGGAAAAGAAATATCTGCCCCGATAATGATAGCTTCTATGACTGGTGGTCATGAGAAGGTTAAGAAAATAAATGAAAACCTTGCGATAGCGGCCGAGCATCTGAATATTCCTCTTGGAGTTGGAAGCCAAAGAGCTGCAATAGAAAATCCCGAGCTTAGACATACTTTTACCGTTGTTAGGGAGATAGCTCAAAATGCATTTCTACTGGCTAACCTAGGGGTAGTCCAGTTTTCCAAGGGTTATGGCATAGAGGAAGCTAAGCAAGCAATTGAGATGATAGACGCTAATGCTTTAGCCTTGCATCTTAACCCCCTGCAAGAAGCAATACAGCGTGAAGGCGATACGAACTTCAACAATTGCCTTAGAGAGATTGAAAAATTGAGCAAGAGTTTAAAAGTGCCCGTAGTAGCAAAGGAAACGGGGGCAGGTATAGCGAGGGAAGAAGCAATTCTTCTTGAAAAAGCTGGTGTAAAGGCAATAGATGTTGGTGGAGTTGGAGGTACTTCTTTTGCAGCTGTTGAGTATTACCGCGACAAGAGTATAAAGCATGGCAAACTATTCTGGGACTGGGGAATACCTACTGCCATCTCAATCTTGGAATGTGCAGAATATACCAACCTTGAGATAGTGGCTACTGGGGGTATTAGAAATGGCATACAAATAGCAAAGGCTTTGGCTTTAGGAGCAAAGGTTTGTGGTATCGCTTTTCCTTTGTTAAAAAGGGCAAGAAAAAGCTACAGATATGTCGAAGACGAGATAAATCGCCTAATGGAAGAGCTGAAAATAGCTATGTTTTTGGTTGGAGCTGAGAAAATAGAAGATTTAAGAAAATGTGATTTAATCATAACTGGAAAAACAAGAGAATGGGCTATAGCGAGAGGAATAGATTACAAAAAGTTTGCAAATAGAAGGATAAAAGTGATACAATGGAGATAATACCGGTAGGTGGCTACGGCGAAATAGGAAGAAACATGACTTGCGTAAAAATTAACGACGAAGCCGTCATTATCGATATGGGTATTCGCTTAGATAGAGTTCTTATTCACGAAGATACCGACATATCAAAAATTTCCTTTGAGGAGCTAATTGCAAGGGAAATAATACCTGACCATAGTTTAGTAAAGGGAGATGTAAAAGCTATTATTGTAACCCATGGGCATCTTGACCATATAGGTGCAATACCTTTTATAGCAGATAAGTTTCCTAACGCGCCAATAATAGGCACTCCCTACACAATAGAGCTTTTAAAGAGAGAGGTTAAAGTAAACCCCCTTTACAAATTGGAAGAAGGGGAGATTTTGCAAATAAGCAAAAATATAAGCGTGGAGTTTATAAGAGTAACGCATAGCATACCTCAGAGCATAATGCTTGTACTCCATACAAAGGAAGGAAAGCTGGTATATGCTAATGATTTTAAGTTTGACGATTCTCCAGTAATAGGAAAAAAACCCGATTATAAGAGAATTAAAGAGCTTGGTAAGGAAAAAGTTAAAGCTTTGATCGTTGAAACTTTAAGGGTAAACGAGGAAGGAAGGACTCCTTCTGAGAAAATCGCCCAAAAGCTCCTTGAAAACGATTTAACCAAGGCTGAGAAGGATAAAGGATTGCTTGTAACTACCTTCTCTTCGCACATAGCAAGAATTTCCAGCGTAGTAAAAATAGCCAATAAAATAGGAAGAATACCTGTTCTACTTGGAAGAAGCATGCAGAGATATGTAGCTACCGCAGAGGAGACTAAAATAGTTGATTTAAAAAATGCTAGGTTATATGGCAATGCAGATGCAATAATGAAAATGCTTAAGAGAATAACGAAGGAAGGTAAAGAGAAATATCTTTTAATAGTTACCGGTCATCAAGGCGAGCCAGATGCTCTTCTCAGTAAGATAGCTAATAAAGGCACGCCATTCAAAATTGAAAAGGAAGACCAAGTTGTTTTCTCTGCTGACGTTATTCCCAATCCGATAAACCAAGCTAATAGATATGCTCTGGAAACAAAGCTCAAAATGCAGGGAGCGAGATTATTCAAAGGCGCTCATGTTTCTGGACATGCAAGCAGCGAAGATCATAGAGATTTGTTAAAGATGCTTCAACCCGAGAATGTTATCCCCTGCCATGGGGATATGAAGTTAAATGCTTGCTATATCGAGATTGCAGAGAGTTGCGGTTATACCTTAAATAAGGATATTTTTTTAATAAAAAACGGTCAAGGTATAGAGCTATGAAGGGCTTGCTTATAGATGATAAGGTTATAATAGAGAGCAAAGCAAGCATAAGTAAACTTGAACAAAGAGGTTATGGAAAAAAAGCAGATGATAGATTAGAGCTTTCTTTAATCGAGGCTCTTTTTTTGGCTGAGAGAGGAAGCCTTAAAATAAAAAATGCAAGCTTTGAAGAAATACTTGAAAAGGCTAAGGAAGAAGAGGAGTTTATTATTAAGTACAAAGTTTATAAAGACCTGCGCTCAAGAGGCTATGTGGTAAAAACAGGGTTTAAGTTTGGGGCACATTTTAGAGTATATGAGAGAGGAACCTTTGGTAAGGAACATTCTCTATACCTTGTGCACGTTGTTAAAGAGAAAGATATTTTAAGTTTTACGGAGTTATCAAGAGCGGTTAGATTAGCTCATAGCGTTAGGAAAAGCATGGTGTTTGCTGTTGTGGACGAGGAAGGAGAGGTAACCTACTATAGAGTTGAGAGGATGGTGCCCTAATGCAAGAATTCGTAGTAACGCCTTGGGAAGTTAAAGGCGAGATAGACTATGATAAGCTGATAGAGAAGTTTGGAACCAAGAGGATAGATGATGACCTTATTCAAAGGATTGCAAAGCATACCGGCGAGCTTCATTTAATGCTAAGGCGTAAAATTTTTTATTCTCACCGTAGTCTGAACTGGATTTTGAGGAAGTATGAAGAAGGCGAGAAGTTTGTGCTTTATACTGGTCGTGGTCCTAGTGGCAACACGCATCTTGGACATCTAATGCCATGGATTTTCACAAAGTACTTACAGGAAAAGTTCAAGGCAAAGCTTTTATTCCAGCTCACAGATGACGAGAAATTTTTATTTAAAGAAAGGCTTAGCTTAGAAGATACAAGAAGATATGCCTATGAAAACGCTTTAGATGTCATTGCTCTCGGCTTTGACCCAAAGCTTACTGAGATTTTTATTGATACAGAGTATATAAAAACCCTTTACAAAATAGCTCTCAAGGTTGCGAAGAAAATCACTTTTTCTACTGCAAGAGCTGTATTCGGCTTTGAAAATAGCACAAATATAGGGAGCATATTCTTCACGAGTATTCAAGCAGCTCCAGCCTTTCTTGAAACAGAGAGGCAAGGCAGGGCAATACCATGCTTAATACCATGCGCAATTGACCAAGACCCGCATTTCAGGGTTGCAAGAGACGTTGCTCCGTTGTTGAAGTATCCTAAGCCAGCTCTGATACATTGCAAGTTTTTCCCTTCCTTAGCTGGCAAAGATAAAATGTCTGCCTCTGAGGAAGAAACAAGCATATATACTACTGACGAGCCAGAGATGGTAAAGAGAAAAGTCATGAACGCTTTTACTGGAGGGCAAGCCACTATTAAAGAGCAACGTGAGAAGGGAGGAAATCCAGGTGTTTGTTCAGTATTCCAGTACCTCTTTTATTTCTTCGAAGAAGAGGATATGAAAATAAAAAGGAGAGAGCTAGCTTGTAGAAATGGAGCTATTCTGTGCGGAGAATGCAAGCAATACCTCGCTGAAAAAATCTTAAGATTTTTAGAGCAACATCAGGAAAAGAGAGAGAAGGCGAGAGATAGGATAGAAGAGTTTATTGTTAGAGATTGAAGTTTTGTTTTAACACCCAGAATTCAGCTTTTTATCTCCATAACTATAGATAAAATTCCCCAAAATCTCCTTATTTGTGGCGACCTAAAGTCTTCCTTGGGGTAAATTAACAACCTCAGATTTTTTGCGAGTTTTTCAGAATTTTAACCGTAAATTATATTGGCTGTGGCAAGGAAACGACCATAAGTCTGAAAGAAAATCAGTGGGGGCACTGGGATTTGAACCCAGGTCCGCGGGTTTCCCTCTTTTTAATCGCCCTTAGGCGATTGAACGTCTGGAGCCCGCTATGATAGGCCAAGCTACACCATGCCCCCAATTCATATAAATTTTAATAGGAGCATGCCGTTTTCAAACTTTTTGTAGGTTAGGTTGGGATTGGGGATTATTGTAAAGTAGGTTTTCCCTTTTCCAAAGGCTTTTATTTCAATCGAATTCTGAAGCTTTTTAATGTTTATATTTTCTTCACTCTCTACGTCTGGTAAGAATATCTTGACGAGTTTGCCTTTCTCTAACACCTTAACCTCTGGCTCAACGACCTTCATGTTCTTGTTCTCGTGGTTTTTCTTTGAAGTCTCCTCTCTTTTTAGATATCCCAGTTTACCAAGCTCTTTAATTGATATTCTTGGCTCTTCATCTTCTTTACGTGAAATTTCGACAACGAAGCCTCTACCAAAAGGAAAATCAGAAATATTTTCTCCGAACATGCTTTTAAAGCTTTTTTCGAACATCTCAAAGATTTCTTCCAATCCCGTTGAGTACTTACTTGCTCCGCAATATGGGCAATAATTCCAATCCTCTTTTAGCTCTGCACCGCACGCTCTACACTTCATATATTCTAATTTTTCAGTCATCATCTATAAATTTGTTGCTATGGTTTTTATAATGGAATTTTCTCAACCTCAAGCCTGTCATAGGTAGGATATTCCTCCACCAAAAAACATCTATATTTTTTTGAGAACATCGTTGCAATCTCGGGCAGGGTTTCTAACCTATTTTTTTCAATATCTAAGGCTATCAATTCCTCTGGAATTTCGTAATCTCTAATCAAAATTCTTCTGAGCTTCTCAAGTTTCTTTAAGCTCGGGTTTTTAATTTCTATGACGCCCTTGAAAAGAAGTCCATCTCTTGTAACTTCTTCATAAGGTTTTGCTATGTTCTTTGCGGTTCTTATCAGCCTTTTTCTCAGCTGTGTGGCATCCTTATACGAAGAGGTGCAGTAGTGAATCGGTAAGCTTAGATTGATTTCTTTTGCTTTTTTTAATACCTTTAAAGCGGTTTTTTCGCTTCCTTTAACAGCATACGAAGTCTCTGATTTGATTTCATATCCTCTTTTCAAAAGTTCCTCTGCATTGGTATCTGAGAATTCGAGTTCATTCAGATTTAAAAAATTTCCTCCAAGCTTCTCAAGCTTTAAGGCTATTTTTACTATGTCTTCTTCTTTGCCCGGGAATACTGGTATCTCTATACCTGTGGCAAGCTTTATTTTAATGGCATTCTCTATGCTCTTCCACTGCTTTTCTTCGATCAGGTGATATCTTATCTCATTTAGTCCAGCGTCTTTTAATTTTTTCAGAACCTCTAATGATGGAGCATGGGCGGTGTATAAATGAATGTGAAAGCTTTCGCCAAATTCCTTTTTTAATAGAGATATAAACTCAATGCATCGCTCAACTCTTAGTAAAGGCTCACCCCCGGTAACACCCGCTCCTTTTGCTCTCATGCGTTTTGCCTCGAGTATTATATCTTGGTTTTTCTTAATAGGTCGTTCATTTGCCCAAGCTATGTCTTTACCCCTTCTCTTCTCTGATATTGGACAATAAAAGCAATTTTTATCACATATACCAGTTACAAATACCACGAGTTTTGCACCCTCTTTGCAGATCTCGCAACCTTTTGCAAGCCTAAACATTTTTAAACCTCTTTAATTAATTTAATAGCATGCTTAGGATTATACTAATGCTCGGCTTTGTAGGAGCTATCTTATTGTCTGGATTTTTCACGTTTGTTTGTTTATATGCAAGAAACCTAAAACTCTCTGGTTATAGCTTAGTATATCTTATACCAAGCATTCTCGGGGCATATTTCACATGGAGCTGGAATTTGAGATATGTAGCCTATGTAATAGGTTTTTTGATCGTAGCAACGATTTATGCATTTTTAAAGATAACAGAGCCAGAGCTTGGAATTTTTGAAAGATTTCTTTCTCCAGAGAGCCTTGAGAAGCGTGGTAAGCTCTACCATGCTGCAAGAAAATATGAAAAACGCAAAGACTATGTTAAGGCAGCAAAGGCTTATATAAAGGCTAATGCCATAGAAAGCGCAGCTTGGGCTTACGAAAAAGCAAAGCTTTTTCAAAAAGCAGCAGAATGTTATGAGAAACTTGGCGAGTATAAAGATGCAAGTGAGGCATGGAAAAAGGCTGGAGATTTAAGAAAGGCGGCAGAAGCTTTGGAGAAGCTTGCAGAGGAGGAAGAGTGGTATTTAGAAGATGCCGCCAAGCTTTGGGAGAGCGTAGATAAAGAAAAAGCTAAACGAGCATGGCGAAGGGTTGCCGAGTACTATGAAAAAGAGGCAAAGGAAGAAGGAGTTTTCTATGAGGATGCAGCTAAAGCCTATGAAAAGATTGGAGAGATAGAAAAAGCCAAAGAATGCTATGAAAAGTTCATAGAATACTGTAAGGAACAAGCAAAAGAAGATGAAGCATGGCTAAAGTATGTTGAGGAGACAAAGGAAAAGATAGAAAAAAGCTTTAATACATGACCTTAATTTTCAATCATGGAAATTTTCTGGGCAGACCAAAAGGCTAAGGAGATAGTAACAAGGAAGAAGTTTCGCTACATTAATAAAGAGATTCCAGAGTTTAAGGAATACGTTATCAAAACCTCTGCCAGCATCTCGGGAGTTTTGCATATAGGAAGGCTAAGCGATAGTATTCGCGGGGATAGCGTTTGCAGAGCTTTATTGGATAAAGGCTATAAAGCAAAGCTTGTTTGGGTCGCAGAGGACATGGATCCTTTGAGAAAAATTCCAGAAGGCGTGCCCTCAAGCTACGAGGAATACATAGGCTTACCTGTTGTAAAGGTTCCCGACCCTTGGGGATGTCATGATAGCTATGCAGAGCACCATGTTGCTGGTTATAAAGAAACCCTTGAGGAGTTTCTTTATGTAAAGCCCGAGTATTACTCCATGCAGGAGGAATATAATAAAGGAAGCTTTAAAGAATATATTAAAGCTTATCTTGAAAATCTCGATAAGGTTACAGAAATCCAGAATAAATACAGAGAAAAAGCTTTGGATAAAGGATGGAGTCCTTGGCTCCCAGTTTGTAAGAACTGTGGAAAAATAATAACGCCAAGAATAGAGAAATATGAGGATGGCAAGGTTTATTACAAATGCGAAGACTATGCCTTTGAAAAGCATGTTGCAAAAGGCTGCGGTTACGAAGGTATCGCTAATCCATTAAAAGATGAGGGAAAGCTTCTGTGGAAAGGTGAGTGGGCTGCCCAATGGGCGAGATGGCGAGTAGTAGCAGAGGGTGCTGGAAAAGAGTATGTTGTGCCAACAAGTGCATGGTGGGTGAATGCAGAGCTTGCAGAGAAAATTTTAAATTATCCAATGCCAGTGCCTATATTCTATGAGCATTTGATGATAGATGGTAAAAAAATGTCTGCAAGCATAGGAAATGTTGTTTATCCAAGACAATGGCTTGAGGTAGCTACTCCTCAATTGTTAAGATTCTTCTATAACAAAAAACTCATGAAGACAAGAAGCTTTTCATGGGGCTATCTCCCAATGCTCTTTGACGAGTATGATAGGCATGCAAGAGTTTATTTTGGTCTTGAGACTATAGAAAATGAAAAAGAAAGAAAGCACATGCAAAGGCTTTATGAAATTTCGCAACTCAAAGAAATAGAAAAACCTTTGCCATTATCTTTTTCTCATGCTTCTTTAATAGCCCAGCTTTTTGAGAGCGAGGAAGCGATAATTTCAAGCTTAAAGCGTTCTTCATGTTATGATGAAAAAGTTAAAGAGGAAATAATGAAGAGGATAAAACTTGCTAGAAATTGGGCTAGAAAATATGCTCCTGAGCATATGAGATACTCTCTTCTGGAAGATATAAACAAGGTGAAGGAGAAGCTTGACGAGAAGCAAACAACCTTTTTAACCAAGCTTGCAGAGTGGCTTGAGGAAAAACCCAGAACAAGAGAAGAGATACATAACCAGATTTACATACTTGCAAGAGAGCTTGATATTCAGCCAAAAAAAGCGTTTCAGACAATATACCTAGTAATGCTTGGAAAATTGGCAGGACCAAAAGCGGGAACGTTACTCGCTTCCTTGGACAGGAAATGGGTCATAGATAGATTAAAATGCAAGCGTTAAAAATACTAAAAAGCTCAAGAATTGAGTTTTTCAAAAATAAAAAGTTTTTTATAGATGAGGTTAGCTTCTCAAAGAACGTTTTTATCCCACTCAGCAATGCATGTAGGAACCGCTGTGCTTATTGTGGCTTTGTTTCTGAGAATCCAGATATTCTAGATAAAAGAAAAGTTAAATCTATTCTAGAGCTCGGAGCTAAATATAAATGCAGAGAAGCTTTGTTTACAATGGGCGAGAAGCCAGAAAGCAACAAAAAAATTAAAAAAAAGCTTAAAAAGTTTGGATATTCCTCTACAATAGAATATCTTTATGATTTATGCAGGGAAGCGTTGAAATATAAACTTTTACCACACAGCAACGTTGGAGTAGCGAGCATGGAGGAGCTTAAAGCTCTTAGAGAGGTGATGCTTCTCTTGGACTGATGTTGGAGAATGTGAGTGAAAGACTTTGCGCAAAGGGCATGCCCCATGAGCATAGCCCTGGAAAAAATCCCAAATTAAGAATAAAAACCATAGAATTGGCGGGAAAATTAAAAATACCCTTCACCACGGGATTGTTAATCGGAATAGGCGAAACCTACGATGAGATTTATGAATCTCTGCTGTGCATTAGAGAGCTTAATGAGAAGTATGGTCATATTCAAGAAGTAATCATTCAGAATTTTAAGCCTAAAAAAGGCACACCAATGGAAAATTTCAAAGAGCCAAGCACATTCAAACTTCTAAAAGTTACTTATGCTTCAAGGGTTCTATTGGAAACCCTTGGGATACAGGTTCCTCCAAATTTGAATAAGAGATGGCAGCTCTTCCTTTTTTATGGAGCTAATGATTTGGGTGGAGTTTCTCCCGCCACGATAGATTACATTAATCCCGAAGCCCCTTGGCCAAGAATTGAGGAGCTAAGGAGAAAAACTAATAAACTTGGGATAAGATTAAAAGAAAGGCTACCCATCTACGAGAAGTTCATAGAAAAAGGATGGTACTCCGAAGAGGTTGGAGAGATAATAGATGACAACAAATCGAAGATTTGTTAAGAAGATATTAGATAAAGCTTTAAGTGGAGAGAGAATCTCGAAAGAAGAAGGGCTTAAGCTACTAAATGCAAGCGAAGATGAGATTTTCTCAATAGCAAGGGTAGCAAATGAGCTTAGAAGAAGAAAGGTTGGAGAAGAAGTTACCTACGTTATAAATAGAAACATAAATTATACCAACATCTGCGTGGGAAGCTGCAAGTTTTGTGCTTTTAGAAAAAATGGTAAAGAAGGTTATTTTCTCTCAGAGGAAGAAATAAAGAAAAAGGTTGAAGAGGCTGTTGAATATGGAGCAACAGAAGTATGTATTCAAGGTGGCTTGCATCCAAGCGTTGATGTGGAATTTCTGGGAGATTTAATAAAAATAGTAAAGAGTATCGCTAAGATACACGTGCATGCTTTCTCTCCGATGGAAATTTATCACGCTTCAAAAAATAGCAGAATAAGTATAAAAGAAGCTTTGAGTTATCTTAAATCCTGTGGTTTAGATTCAATCCCAGGCACTTCTGCCGAGATTCTCTGCGATAAGGTAAGAGAAAAAATTTGCCCCGAGAAAATAAAAACAAAGACATGGGTCGAAATAATAAAAACTGCACATAAGCTTGGCATACCCTCTACAGCGACGATAATGTATGGGCACATAGAAAAAAACTCGCAAGTGATAGAACATCTCGAAATAATAAGGAAAATACAAGATGAAACTCAAGGTTTTACCGAATTTATTCCTTTGTCTTTTATTCCATACAATACAGAGCTTGGCAAGCAAGCAAAAGGTGCTTCTTCCCTTTACGATGTTAAGATATTTGTTATTTCAAGAATATTTTTAGACAATTTTGTTAATTTGCAGGCCTCTTGGGTTAAGCTTGGGAAAAAGCTTGCTCAGCTAATGCTATGTTTTGGGGCTAATGATTTGGGAGGCACGCTCATGGAAGAAAACATATCAAGCTCCACTGGACTGAATGTAAACATTCTTTCTAAGGATGAGCTTGAAAACATGATAAAACAAATAGGTAGAATACCAAGACAAAGAGATACCTTATATTCGCACCAAAAAAAATAAATATGCACCGAAAAGAGATTCAAAGGATAATGAGGGCGTATATTGTAGTTATAGGTTTTTTTATCTTAACTTTATCATTGGTTCATGCAGATGCAATCATAGAAATTACAGAAGTTAAGATAAACGATGGTTTAACCCATGAGGTCTCAAACGATACAAATTATTTTGGACCAAATATCCCACAAAATGCAACAGTAAAGGTTACTGTTAATAATACAGGAGATTTTAATGCTCAAACAGTGATTTGGTTGAATATAACAAATGAAAGTGGAGACTCCGTTTATCTTTCTTCAAATCATAGTTTATATGTTCTAATGGGAGGAAGTAATAGCACGACCTTTGTTGTAAACATTTCAAACTTTACTTCAGCAAATACCGGGAGATATAATATAACTGTAAACTTGGAATATACAAAAAATTCTACCGATAATGAAACCATAAATGATACTTCAGAATACATAAACTTGGTTTATCTTGAAATGGGAGAATTCAGGATGGAGCATAGTAGTAATGACACCGCAAAGGGAGATATTGTTAGATTTTTACAAACTGTTAGAAATCCGGGCAGCATAAATGCAACCGCTGAATTTGAAATTACGATTTATTATGATAAAGATGGAGACGGATTCAATCAATCAGATTTGGTTACAGATATCTCAGGTGGAGGAGTATTTGTAGTTGGAGCTGGTGAAACTGTGACTAAAACTTTTATATGGGAGCCTGAACAAGAGGGATGCGAATATTCTGACCCGACAAGGTGGAGAGCAAGGTCATGGTTTAGATACGGTTACTCCTATTATAACGGCTACCTTACACCCAAAGAAATAAAGTATATCAACAACATTACAGTAGAATATTTAAAGCTTGAAGACGAACGCATGGATTTTGCGGAGTTAGCTCCTGGAGACCAAGTTCGTGGATTAGTATATGTTAGGAATTGGGGTGTAAGCAATGCAACCCTTCATGAAGCTATGGGCTGGATAGAAGATGAGGATGGGAATGTAATAATGGTATTATCACCCCATTATACCACTCCTACAGTATATCAAAGCAGTGGAAATGCAAGTATATGTCCTTTATCTTCTCCAGCAGATGAAAGACAGCTCACCTTTACAGGAAATTTACCAGCCGATATTTCAGTTAATAAGAGCTATAAGTTGATAATGGCAATAGACTATGGAGTTCCAAGAGGGGAAAATGGAAATTTCAATAAAAATGTAAGTGTTTCCTTTGAGGTGGTGAAGGCAAGGATAAATAGCATAACAAAGGATAGAGAGGAAGTACCTCGTAATGGAAAAGTTAAATTTACTGCTGAAGTTGAAAATCTCGGAAAGAATAAGATAGATGATTCTGGAACAATATATATAAAAATATACAATGACACCTTAGGTTACTCTTGGAGTTATAATACAACCCCTGAAATAGAAGGAAACAGCAAGAAAAATCATACCTTTGAATGGAGTCCATCTTCTGATGTTCCTCTTGGTTCTTACAATGTGAAAATTTGGTACGAGTTTGGATTGAGTGGAAAGGATACCAAGTTTTCAAATATAACTGTAGTTTACATGGGCGTGAAAGATGTCAATTCTCCCTCTGTTGCACCTTATGACTCTACTTTGATAAATGTTACTTTAAATAATGTTGGACCTACGAATGCAACCTTAGAGTCAATAAGAACATGGATAGATTGTCCTTCTAATCCAATAGAGATTGAAAACATAACTCCTATTTATAATGTTACCTTAACGCCTCATGAAAATAAATCCTTCCTATTCAACTATACCTTTAACCCTGATGGCATAACAAACGGAACCTACTCTATAAAGGTAAACTTATCCTATGGAGGGATAAAAACTACTTCCGCTCCAGCAAATATAAATCTTCTACCGGTAGGTATAAAATCCTATTCCCTACCAGAATTAGCCACAACAAATTCTCCCTTCAATATCACTATCCTTTTCAAAAATATAGCAGAGAGCAATGTTACAATCACTTTAAACATAAGTGCAAATGGGACAACATGCAATTATACAAATTTAAACATAACCAATAATAGCGAAATGGAAGTAATACGAACTTGCACTTTAAATTCTGATGGAATATACAATATAACCATAAATGTTAACTACTCAGGAACAACCTCGCAAATACAGAGGTATAAAAACATTGAGGTTAATTCCTCTGCCCCAGAGATAGGGATAAGTAATTCGGATATAGAAATAACTCCCTCTTCTCCCACAGATGGGCAGACAGTAACAATAAATGTTACTCTTCATAACTTTGGAAATAAAGATGCACAAGATATTAAAGTTGTTCTTTTTGTAGATGGCAATGAAACTTCAAATAAAACAGCATCAATAAGAGCTAACTCAGAAAATAATACAATTTTTCAATGGGTAGCAACTCAGGGAACGCATGAAATAAAAGTTATTGCAGATTATGAGAACAAATATGCAGAAGGAGATGAGAGTAATAACAGTGCAAATGTTACTTTAACAGTTACTTCAGCTCCTTCTGGTGGAGGAATTTCAGGAGGTGCCGGAGGAGGCGAAGCTCCTTCAGCTAAGGTTACTGTAATAGAAGCTCCAAGTTATATACCAGAGTATGCCATAGAAGGAGGACTTACCCAAACCGAGGTTATAGAGCTGATAAAAGATGCGAGATTAGCCTATGCAGATAGATATTATATAGAGGATAAAGTTTTGGCAGGAGTACTTGCACCCAATGATGTTCTTCCCGTTGGAGATGACTTGAAATATGAGTTCCCAACAGCAAAATCTCTTAGGGGAGATGTTTATGAGGCGGCTGCAAAATACTTCAACGAAAATACTTTTGGGGCAAGAATAATAGTGATTGCAAGGGGAGAGTTAGAAGCCGATTGCTTAGTTGCCGCGAGATTCGCTAAGC
>Ga0180300_10000653_pt1 | contig 15466 bp, 15 predicted proteins | sample GuaBasSediGuay15_FD_121798 | JGI IMG/M metagenome (GOLD analysis project Ga0180300, IMG submission 121798) | Subseafloor sediment microbial communities from Guaymas Basin, Gulf of California, Mexico - Guay15, Core 4569-2, 21-24 cm | ecosystem: Environmental > Aquatic > Marine > Hydrothermal... | reverse complement strand
CTGGCATTCCACATTCATTAAAGCGCTTACTCCAATGCCATTGATGCAAGTACTATGTAGAGACCGTGTTTTTAGCAAATCCTATAATTTCATCTACTCTTCTAAAGCGTGAGGATTAAATAGTAAGTTTTTACTCTACGCCTAGAGCATTAATATTATATTTGTAGCTCTCGTTATCAAATCCCTCGCTTCTGCTAATCTTCTCTCATCGATTTCATCCTCATCCTTCTTCTTTGTGCTTACATTCCATAATGCCCTAAGTAATGCGAAGACTCCTATCTCTCGTGCTATTCTAACCATGAGTCTTATTCTCCTTATAAATTCCTCTACTTCTTCTTTCTTTCTATCAAGCTCCTTTAGACCTTGAACCGTAAGTACATATACCCTCCTCCTTCCATCATGCTTGAGCTCTATAAGTCCCTTCTCCCTAAGTAGCGAAAGGGCTGGATAGATAGCACCCGGACTTGGTTTATACACTCCATCTAAGAGCTTAGAAATCTTATATGTAATGCCGTATCCATGCAGTGGTCCCTCCCTAAGTACATATAATACTAAGTTCTGAAGCATCCCTCGTATTCGTAGAGATAGCATTGTCTCGCTCATACTCACGCTATATCTATAGATATACCTTAATATATGAGTTTTCATTAAAAGTCGATGGTGCTTATGTTGGACAGTGAAATAGTGAGACTAGAGCGCGTGGTCAAGATATATCGCGCTGGAGAAATAGTAACCTATGCATTGAGAGGAGTAGATCTATCAATTCGTAAGGGCGAATTCATAGCTATAATGGGGCCCTCTGGATCTGGAAAGAGCACGTTATTAAACATGATAGGACTCCTCGACAGGCCAACAAGCGGTGATGTGATAATAGATGGCGTTAACATATCAGAACTCAGCGATAAGGAATTAGCTTTCTTAAGGAATTATAAAATAGGTTTCGTCTTTCAGATGTTTAACTTAATAAATAGGCTTACCGTTCTGGAAAACATAGAGTTACCCTTAATACCACGCGGCATCCCACGAAGTAAACGTATTGAATTAGTCAAAGAGGCATTACTGAAAGCAGCTGGAGATTTATCTTGGCTTAAGAAAAGGCCAAATCAACTTTCAGGCGGTCAGCAACAAAGAGTTGCGATAGCACGAGCTATAGTGGGTAATCCTGAGATTTTGTTAGCGGATGAGCCAACCGGTAATCTTGATCGCGCTTCTGCTAGGGAGGTTATGAAGACCTTTCTTGACTTAAATAGACAAGGCTTAACTATAGTCGTAGTCACACATGATCCTGAAATAGCCAATTGCGCTCAGAAAATATACATATTGCGGGACGGTAAGATAACTGCTGTAAGAAAGGCCGATCCATCCAGGAGCATTTTCAACTCTACAAGTTAAATTTTTAAAGTAGTTATGAATAGAGCATCTACAGATATATCTGTAGACATACCTGCCGGTGAAATACATGAAAATTGTCTCGCTCACGTGGAAGAGTATATCAATCTTGATAGTATTGGCCTTACTTAATGTCACCTGTTCGTTCATTTTAGTTAATCTTATAATGTGCAACTCCTCTAACTTTAAACTACTATCCTACTCTATAAAATCGTCAGCAGGAACCGATTACGTATACCCTGGTAGTAAGAACGTACAGTTAACAATCGAGCTCCAATATAATGGCTCACAGGATATAGCTTCCGTCTTTGGCTATCTCTCATTACCACCTGGCTTTAGTGTGAGCAGAGGGGGTCAAGCAATATCTCCAGCATATAATCCAAATGGTAGTACATATGATATAGTTAGACCTGGTGATGCAGTCTTATTCAAATATAGCATAGATATATCTGAGAATATCACTCCTGGCACGTACACTGTAGCGCTTGAGGTAAGCTATAGATATATTGGTACAATGACTACACAAAGCGAAATAGTATCTGGAATTAGGATTACCGTCTCCTCCTACCCTGAACTCAAGCTTTATGTTATGGAAACTTATTGGAGCCCTAACGGATATCCAGGTAGCGAAGGAGTTTCCTTAAACATAGTCATAGAGAATAATGGCGACTCTGATATTGTAAATGGACATATAAAAATAGACTTTCCCTCAATCATAAATCCACGTAGTGTAGAACTTGATATAGGAACCATAAGTAGAAAGGGGCGAACTACAATAACTATAGGTAATCTCGCAATATCTCCTGATGCAAAGCCCGATCAGACTTACGTCGCAAGTATGACCCTTAGAGCTACTGCTAGAACCGTAGATGGAGTACTATATACTGACGAGGTAACGCTTAGTTTTAACCTGAAAATATCATCGCCTCCGAAGGTGAAGATACTATTAGTAGACTATGGCATAGAACCATCCTATATATCTAGCAACGTAAGATCTGGCTCAATATACCTAGTGTTCCAGAATAAGGACTTCGCCACAATTAATTCCATAACTGCTGTATTCAGAATAACCCATGGAGGAAAGTTCGCTATGGGTCGTTCATCTGTAGCCACTGCATCGGGTCCCTATCGCTACGGTGATTACATAACTTTACGATCCGATCAGATAATATTCGATCCAGGATCTAAGGAGATTCGTGTAACCATATCCCTAAGTATCTTCGGCACAAAAGATGGTGCCGAATTCTGGTCATCCTCATCATATGTCCTTACAATAGCTGTTCCAACGGCTCTTTCAAAGGGTAAAGGCCTTATGATAATGGATAGTAACTGGCAAAATGGTTATCCAGTATATCCCAATACTGAGAACGCTACTTTCATTATATCCATAATAAATCGATGGCCATATAGGATACATGGACTGATATTCAATCTCTCGTTACCCAATGGTTTCTATTCAAATGATCCTCAAAATAGGCGTATCGCTACTGCTTACGTCTCAGGTCCGATATCGAGTCTAGATATATTCACGGTAAGTTTTACCATATCTGTTGCAAACGTTACTCCCGGCCTCTATAAAGCCAAATTAATAACCGATTACGTAGTTGAATGTGGAAACGTGATGATGGAACAACATGAGGAGCATTACGTTTACTTAAGGGTTAACAGTCTAGAAGAAGCTCTAGAGCTCATAACTACTACATGGTATGGAGGATCTCCTGAGCCTGGAACTTATGGCGCACAATTAATAATCCTTATCAGAAATAACTTCATACCTTTAATGCGAGGTGTAATATTAGAGGTCTACCTTCCCAGCGGATTTACATGTTCACTTAATAATGAAAGCTATGCCCGCCTAACGCCTTCTTTAATAACTCAATTAACTCCTCAGGTAGGCGGTATGTTAACTCCTGAAGAATTATCAACGCTTATACGGCATATAATATCTCAACAACCATCAACTCAGGCCATTGGACAGGGTGATGTGATACTATTTGTAGTTCCAATGAACATAGAGACGAATATGACTGGTAAATATGAAATAATGGCCATTCTTAACTTCATAGATCAATGGAATAACATACGAAATGTTAAGCTAAAGATCCCATTTAATCTCCTTGGTTCATCCAAGATAATTAACGTGAGACTGCCAGATAGCATAGAATTCATTAATGGAGAGGCAGTGCTGAACTTAACTGTAGTGAATAAAGGATCAGCTCCAATATATGATACATACATAATGCTGATGCCTCGCATGCCTTTAGCCTTACCTGTAGAAGCCTTCAAGTATATTGGAACCATTGGTGCATATAAAGAAAAAGTAGTGTCATTTAAGCTGAAGTATAACCCCACAAGCATAATGATGATGGGAGGTCCTACAATGATGCAATACTCATCACTTCCACTGATAATCACGATAATATACAGAGATGTCCTGGGATATAGACGAATGCTTAACCTAAGTAGCGCTGTCTTAATAGAACCCTTTGTTGACATAAGATTAGGATATGATACTAAAGCTACAATTAACGTTCAAGAAGGAAAAGTCCTAGTTACTGGGACTATAATAAATTATGGAATAGCACAAGCTAGAAGCTTAGAGGTATGCGCCTTAGCAGATAATAAGAACTCTTCCACCTTCATAGGCGATCTTGATCCATCTTCTCAAGCAGCCTTCCGGATAGAATTTTTTGTGGACAAACCAGTTGATATAATTAAGCTCGTAATCTCCTATAGGGATAATTATGGTAGATTAGCTACGAAGTCCTACATGTTGAATGTGACGCATATAATTCCTCAAGCATCAACCCCAACTGAGACCCAACAAGCATTGCCTTTTATAACGAAGGAGAAAATGCTCGTAGTAGTTATAGTATGTGTTTTCCTCTCCTTCGTAGGCGTAATTATATATCGCCTATCGAGAAGGCATGCACAACAATTAACAGAGGCGACTCGCATATGAATGCCTCCTTTATCTTAGACGCTATTCGACTTGCCTTGAGAGGGCTAAGTGAGAGACGTCTTAGATCCGCACTGACGATAATGGGGATTGCAATAGGGCCTTTAGCATTAGTGATGATGACCAGTGTCGTTGAGGGGTACTCAAGCTACATAGTTGAGCAAATAGAATCGTTAGGACAAAACATAATATTAGTTGAGCCTATAAGCGGCTATAGACTCACTGAGAGAGACTTAAATCTCATACGTAGTATTTATGGCGTCAAAAAGGCTGAACCAATCTATATAACGAGCGCTACTATCAAGATAGGGAGTGAGGAGAAGCAGGTGAGCGTCTGGGCTACTGACATAAGTCTAGTTCTCGAAAGCATGAGTGGTATCAAGCTAATTGAAGGCTATATTCCGTCTAGTACCGAGATAGTTAAAGCTGTTATAGGTCATGATATAGCATATGATGATGGCAGACAAGTGTATAGCGTAGGCGATGCAATATCTTTTATTTACTATCGGCCAAGGAGTAATGGAGGAGTAGAAGAAAGGAGGGCAACGGTCTTAGTCTCTGGAGTTCTTGATAAATTCGGCGGTGCTTTCTTCTTAAGTCCCGATACTGCTATATTCCTTAATACTGAAGCAGGTCAGCGATTATTAGGTCTTCATGAATGGTCTGGTATTATAATACTTGCCGAGAGCACAGATCTTGTCAGATATATTGTTAATGAAATAGAGGACTTATTTGGAGATACTGTCAATGTTATATCCCTTCTTGGAATAGCGAAGATAGCCCAATCTATAACTGGCGCTATAAGCTTCGTTACCTTCTCGACTAGCTTGTCTGCATTTGCAGTAGCAATAGCGGGGGTCGCCGCAACTATGGTGACCTCAGTAATAGAAAGGACTAGGGAAATAGGTGTGATGAAAGCTCTCGGCTTTACTAATGAGCAAATACTTGTAATGATCCTAATGGAGAGTATAATGATGAGCATAATAGGGGGATCCATAGGCATAATGCTTGGAATAATTGGAGCGCATGCTTTAGCCTCCAAGGGATTTATGATACGAGGAGAGCTAACAACGGTAGTCATGTACGTACCACCAAAGATAACCACAACTTTAATAATCAGGACGATACTAATAACGATAGCCGTAGGAATAGCTGGAGGAATATTTCCTGCATATCAGGCTGCAAAAATACCTCCTGCAGTTGCTCTGAGGTATGAATGATCTATTAGAGATAGACTTATGGGAAGCCTCCCTTACCCACTACCATGGCTGTAACAAGGGGAGAAGTTGATATAGGGATTGTGATATGCCATACTGGAACTGGAGTATGCATTGTTGCTAATAAGGTACAAGGAGTACGTGCGACGCTTTGTGTTAATGCCGAAACCGCTAAAGGCGTGTGCTCATCTAACTACAAAATGGATTGCGAAAGAAATTTTAGACGCGCGGTTCTCTGTAAAGGAACCCAATCCCTTGGAGATAGATAACATAAAGCTTATCTTAAGAATTGAAGAAGGGAGAACTTAAAAAGCTAACCTTTGCTCGTTGACAACATATGATGTTCTATATACATCCCAAGCTTTCTTAAGTTCATTAGGAACACGTCATAGTATTCATGTAATTTCATGAGTTTCACCTTTACCTTATCAACGTTGAGAAGTATAATGCCATCTATCCTTGCCTTAACCAGTTCCTCTATGGAAACCGGCGGCTTACTGTAATATCTATCACATAGGGCTTTCAATGTCTTAGCATCCTTATCATACTTCTCTCTTTCACTAGGACTTATTAAGAAGAATTGAGGTATTTGTAATATATGATAGCCAGGCGTAGCTAAGTAGAATTCATCGGCAAACGGGCTGTACCTTGCTGTCTTGCTTATAATTCTAGCCAACCTATATGTTATTGGATCTACAGCATTCTCAGGAGGTACAAAACCTGTCTCCACCTCCACTATAACTATTTTATTGTCATTTTCACAATATACATCACATACTAACACATCTGTAAGCCTATGTTCTACATCAACCTTCCACCCTCTCGTTAAGAAGTATTTAGCTACGATAAGTTCCATTACTGAATGATTGCTCTTCACTAGCTGTTGCTTGTACATTTTAAGCAATTTCTCCTTAAGCTTCCTTAACTCGTTAATATCCTCAAAATCGAGGTCCTCCTCTAATTTCCTACAGACTAAGTTCAGATCTTCCTCAAATCGCAACAACTCTCATCACCATGATTACTCCATATATAAAAATGCTAGGCTATTTCTCTTACACTATACCAGAGTATCTAAGGAATCTCCCAATATTATCCACATGACATGGAGAACCCTCCTATCACCAGGAAATATAGATGCGTAATACCACTAGATAATGTTAGAAATGCTTAAAAACAATTCTTTGCTTAAATATAAGCTGGAGCCGGGAAGCAAGCTCGGCCTCTCAGTATCACGCTCATCCGAACTAGGCCCTTGGCTCAAGGGTCTTCGGACCTGAGGGTCGAGGGACCTAGATTCGGATGAACGTGATACCGAGAGACCGGGCTTAGACCCGGCTTCACCTCTCATTTCTGTAAAGCTTTTCTTTACATATATCCATACTCTATTTTTCATCGTACCATTAGCATAGTACATACTCTCCTACAGAAGAAATGCTGTTTAGCATGGTAGCTTTAAGTAATCGATTGCTATCTGAACATGCGGTGTAATTAATATTCCTCGGTAGATATAAAATATTATGCTAGAGCACACCGAGGAGGCCGGCGTATGCCGGACTATGACTCGGTGCCGTGAGCGTGCGCCGCCCCCGCCTTTTTAAATAATGCTGCTATAAGATAGCCTTACTCATTAAGAGGTGTATGAGCATTATTATACATGGAAATGCCATTAAGGTTAATTTCCATAGTAGCTTTACTATAAGTTGTTTGTCAGCACCCGCCGTTGTAGCAAATATAAGCTTATTGGATATGCCCATTATTATTGCGCAGAGCGAAGCAGCAATTAGAGTATAGACATCTATCTTCCCTGATATTAATAACGTGAAAGCTGTAAGTATTACTATTTCTGTACCTGGCCATTCCTCTTACTATACTTGAAACAACATTCCTACGAGTCCCAGTAATTTAAGGTAATTTAAACGAAATAGATCTTAACAGAAGCATTAACCCAAACGATATGAGGACTTTGACTGCAAGTCTCATATTTAATGGGGACTGAAGCAATTCCCCTCTTACACTCTCATATTTCCCCTTTAGTCGTTATAAGAAGTGACAATATTCCTATAAGCGAACTTATGAGCAAGAGTACTATTAAATCCATTATTGAAGTCTATCCTAGATATTGTACCTTAGTCAACGGAATGAATACTACAGTATTTATAATCATCATGGCTACTGTAGCAAGAAGTATTTCGTTCGTGATTTTCCCCTTAATTCCTCTCTTTTTAGATATACTCTAATAAGGGGAGACGATTGTAGGCTTGCTATCCATTAAATCTCCTAAAACGAAGAGTAGCTTAATGCCTTTCTACCCTTTAATTTTATCACTGTTTAGCTTAAGTACGACAACGTAAGTAGTGTAATGAAGAATACATGGAGTAGCCTAAAGTTTATCAAGTGGGGGAAGGGATCCTTTTTACTATTAACGGAATAAGAGTTGTTAATACTTCTACAAGTGCTAAGAAGCTAAAATTCCTTACCCTTGGATATCGCATCGCACTTTTAGATACAGATCTTAATACCTCGGATCTCTCTCAGAACCTATAAGTGCACCAACTAGGAGGTCTACAATCATTCTAAATAATATCTGCCAACTAGCTAGAGTACTGCTTGATATACTCATGCTCTCCTCACCTTATAGACTACATAGATATATAGACCGAATATGTTCTTTATTCCTCAGTTTTATATAATATTGCTACACGTAAATGTGGAGAATCTACGTTAAACCTTATATCCGTGATCAGGTACTTATATCGACCTCGGGGCATTCCCCATGAGTGAGTGCATTGAAATAACACGTGACGATAAATTCTTTTACATTAAAGTTAATGGAAAGCCTGTTTCAAGTCTAAACTATAAAGTAGACGGCAATACAATGCATATCATATCGATTTTTACAATGCCCTCCTATAGGGGAAGAGGTTTTGCATCAAGGCTAATGAATGAAGCAATAAGATATGCGAAAGAGATCAATGTTCAAAGACTAGTAGTCTACTGTAGCTTCGCTAAAAAAATGGCTTGAAAAACACCCTGAGCATACTCAATTCTTTAAGGAAGTAGAATATAGAAGTGATATTAAAAATGAATAACCCAATATGGAATTAAGTAGACACTATTTTCTATCTACCAATGATCCGCTTGCCATACAAAGAACTTCATCTTTGGGAATAACGTACTCAAGCACTGCAAAGCTCTTGATGCTGTAATTGAGGAATTAGTTTTCACTATGTCTATATGACCTTTGAAGAACGCGCTATATACATTCTCGACGAAGTGAACCATCCTTGCGAGTGAGTGATAGCTTATTTGAAAGACTACATCCGGCCTTTCCTTCGTTACCTCGATGGTATCCCCTTTTAGCTCCAGATTGACATTACCATAGCTACTTCTCAGACCAATTCTCACATTGAATCCCCCTGCTCTCCTCATGAAGTACTCAAATGTGGGAATGTATTCCCTCATAAGCCCTTCAAGGTCTACGATATTACTCATGTATATTCCTCTTTCGATGAAGAAATGGAATCTCCTCAATAATGACCTATAGGGCTCATATGGCGGTAATACAAGATCAAATGTCTTTACATTGACCTCCAACATCCTTCTCAATGTCTCCACAAGTAGTCCTTTTAGGCTAGCCATATCCTTAGCTACAAGTTCAAGTAGTATTCCTACCTCACTCGATCCCATTACTAACCTCTTACATTTAGGTCCTAATGCGAAATATGAATAGCCGCTAACCTCTCCTCCTCTCTCAGCTACGAGTATCTCCATACCTTCCTCATCGTAAAACCACATATGATAGAAGCGCTTTTTACCTACGATCTTCTTCCTCCAATATTCAGTATCCCTCCATGCTATTCCTGAATACTCCTCCGCAAATGAATTGTAAATCCTCTCTAAGTGAGGTAGGTCATCGTCCTTATAATCTCTGACTTTCACATTAACTTCTTTTTCAAAGGTTTTAATTGTCTCTTCAACTTCCTCCCTCTCGCCAAGAAATCGTTGGAAGAAGATGACATCAGCATAGCCTAATCGCCTATATACCCTATGGGCTACGTATCCATAGCTTGTCATGAGGTCTGAAAGATGTATACCCTCCTTCTTGCATAACTCTAAAGCCATCCTCATTAAGTTTGTGGCTATACCTCTTCCCCTGTAATCCGGATCTGTGGAAACGTTTGCTATACCTCCAACATTCACGTAGCCTTTACCTAACTTAAGTCTTCTCAACACCACTTGTACATGTCCTACTATTTTCCCATTAGCTTCCGCCACCAGGCTGTAATCCGTCTTAAATCCATAATCAACCTCCCTATAACTAAGCCAGGTCTTTGCATCTAATTGGAACTGGTTGAATGTGCCAAAGCACTTCCTCATTACCTCCGTAATCCCCTCCTCATCGCCCTCTCTGTAGACTCTATAAATTATACCATTGCCTTTATTCATAATTTCACATAATAATATTGAATGCAAAGCTGAAATAAAACTTACTAACTCTTTTACCCCTAAGTTAGGAGTTAGGACTTTTCAGTAATACCCAGTGCGTATTCCAGTGCTTTTACAGCGTGTATTTTAGTAGTGTCAAATAGCTTTATATTAACATCTTTCTCATTAACTAGTAGGGGTATTTCAGTACATCCAAGTATTATGCCTTTAGCTCCTTTGTGCTTTAGCTCCTCAATAATCCTAATGAACTCCCGCTTAGCTCTCTTTGATATTATTCCCCTTACTAATTCCTTAAATATAATCGAATCTACGTATTTCATATCCTCTTCGTTTGGTACTAGAACTCGAATTCCGGCTTTATTAAGCTTCTCTTTATAGAAATCTTTCGCCATGGTGAAATAGGTCCCTAAGAGTCCTACGGTGTCTATATTCTCCCTCTTTATGGCCTCAATCGTGGCATCTATTATGCTTATTAGGGGTATGGGCGATTTACGCTGTACCTCATCGAAGACTATGTGCACGGTATTCGAAGTTAATATTCCAAAATCGGCCCCTGCCTTATGCAGGCAATTTACAACACGTATTAGTTCGTTTGCAACCATGTCCCACCTCTCATCTCTCATCCAATTTATGAACTTCTGAAAGTTGACACTGTAAATTATTATTTCGGGGTAATTGTGGTCATGATACCTCTTACGGTACTCCTCAATTATGATCTTATAATAAACTGCTGTTGACTCAGGGCTAAGTCCACCGATCATTCCTATCCTCTTCCACATATATCTCACCTAAGACTATTCTAATGTTCACTCACTATTTATCATTGCATAATTACTTCTTCCACATCTTATCATACATGAGATGGTCTATCTAGCATGCATCACGAAATTTTATAAGGGCATATTCCTAATGAATAATTAGCTGAGATCCATGGTTAAACTAAGAGTAAAGGATCTTGGTTTCTCATCCGGGCAATACCTAGTTGTGATTGACGACACTGTAGCTACGGAGCTTGGCGTAGGGCCTCATGAACGAGTTAAGATATCATACAAAGGTAAGGAAATAATAGCCCTTATTAATATCGCTAAGGAGATACCTGAGAATGTCGTGTTAGTGAATGAAGATGTTATTAGAGAATTAAACATACGCGAGGGAGATTATGTTGATATAAGTCCTGCCCCTATTCCCTTAAGCTTAAAGTACATCAAAGATCGACTTCGAGGAATAAGACTTGGATACGACGAAGTAAGGACTATAGTGGAGGACATAGTATCCGGGAGAATCAGTGAAATAGAGTTAACTGCACTCGTAACATCTGTACATTACATAGGGATGAGCGTTGAGGAGATGTACTATTTTAGTAAAGCCATGATAGAAACTGGTAAAAAGCTCAATCTCAACAAGAAGCCAGTACTCGATAAGCATAGTATTGGCGGTGTGCCTGGAGATAAGACTACCATGATAGTAGTTCCAATAATCGCCTCATTAGGCTTTATAATACCTAAGACGTCATCTCGTGCAATAACATCTCCTGCTGGAACTGCTGATAGAGTTGAGGTATTAGCTCCTGTTAATCTCGAGTTAGAAGAAGTGAGGAAAGTAGTTCTTAAGACAAATGGCTGTATGGTATGGGGTGGTGCTTTACAGCTTGCTCCTGCCGATGACAAGATAATTCAGGTAGAGTATCCTCTTGCAATAGATCCCTTTTTCGTTCCCTCAATAATGGCTAAGAAGGGGTCTGTAGGAGCGACGCACGTGGTAATAGATATACCTGTGGGCAGAGGTGCTAAGGTAAAGACAATAGGCGAAGGTCATCATATAGCGAGGTACTTTATAGAAGTCGGCAAGAGGCTTGGAATGCAAGTTACTTGTGCGCTTACGTATGGTGAAGAGCCTTTAGGCTATGCTATAGGCCCTGCGTTAGAGGCTAAAGAAGCGCTTGAAACATTGATGGGTAATGGTCCTACCGATTTAGTGGATAAGGCTACCAATATAGCAGGAATACTACTAGAGATGGTTGGAATGGAGAACGGGAAATCTATAGCATTGGAAGCGCTTCGCTCAGGTAAGGCCGAGAGGAAGTTTAGAGAGATAATTGAAGCCCAAGGTGGCGATCCTAACGTAAGGCCCGAGGACATAAAGATAGGAGATAAAAGGCTTATAGTACACGCTGAGAGAGATGGCATCGTACTATGGATAAACAATGCAGCAATAGCTCAAATAGCGAGACTTGCTGGCGCTCCAAAGGATAAGGGCGCAGGAGTGATACTTTACGCAAAGATCGGTGATAGAGTGAGAAAAGGTGCTCCGCTCTTCGAGATAAGAGCTGAGGTAGGATACAAACTGAAAAGAGCGGAAAAAGCATTAGAAGAATTAAGACCGATAGGTGTTGGAAGGCCACAAGAGCAGATGCTCATTAGTAAAATATCATATGCAGTACCACATGAAAGGTTGCCCATAATAGAGCGGTGACTCCTCACTCCTTACACGCGATGAAGGATATCTCAAGCAATGCTCCCTTAGGTAATTCAGCAACTTGAACAGTAGTCCTTGCTGGAGGCTTATCCTTAAAGTATTTACCGTATTCCTCATTAAATTCTCTGAAAAGCGATAGGTCTTTGAGAAATACCAACACGAATACTACATCATTCATTTCAAAACCTGCTGCATTAAGGATAGCCTTTATATTCTCCATAACCTGTCTCGTTTGTTCTCTTATGCCACCTTTAACTAACTCTCCCGTCTTAGGGTCTATTGCTATTTGGCCTGAGCCGAAGAGCATATTGCTGACCTTAATCGCCTGTGAGTAAGGGCCAATTGGCCTTGGGGCTAAATTTGTCTCAATTACCTCCTTCTTCATGCTTACACCAACTTAAACTCGTAACCTATCCTTTTAAGCTTAGCAAGTATCTCATCCAATCCTCCAACACTAGGTACTTCTATCGTTATGGTAACCTCAGCCATCCCTGGTTCTAGATTAGGATTAAACCTGTCATGCTCTATCGTGACTATGTTGGCCTTAACTTCGGCTAAGACTTCTAGTACTTTCTTAAGCATTCCTGGTCTATCTGGTAAAGTTCCTCTAATTCTAACTTCTCTCCTTTCCTTAAATAATATCTTCTCTATGATCTTAGCTAAAAGGGCCATGTCTATATTACCTCCGCTTATTACTGCAACTGCCTTCTTCCCCTTTATGTCGACTTTACCACTTAAGATCGCCGCAAGTCCGAGAGCTCCTGCTGGCTCAGCTACAAGTTTGCACCTCTCGAGTAATAGGAATATTGCCCTAGATATATCGAAATCATCGACTAGAATCATATCATCTACTAATTCCTTCACTATGCTGAATGTAAGTTCTCCTGGTCTCTTGACTATTATGGCATCTGCTATTGTATAGGGATTATCGTATTTTACCATATATCCTTTTTTGAACGATAAAGTCATCGCTGGTGCTCCTTTGGCTTGCACCCCTATTATTTTAACGTCTGGATTTATTTTCTTCAATGCTATGGCTATTCCTGAAATCAATCCTCCTCCTCCAACTGGAACTAATACCACATCAACATTCCTTAAATCTTCGTAAATTTCAATTCCTATAGTACCTTGACCTGCTATTATATCTGGGTCATCAAAAGGGTGTATAAAGACGGCATCTTCCTCTTTACATATTTCGAGAGCCTTTCTATATGCCTCATCATAAGTACTACCATATAGGACAACTTTAGCTCCATATCCCATAGTGGCATTTATCTTAGCCACAGGAGTATATTCAGGCATTACTATTATGGACTTAATTCCTAATAGCGAAGCAGCGTAGGCAACTCCTTGTGCATGATTTCCTGAGGAGGCTGCAACACAGCACTTTAGGTTTCTCTCCTTAATAAGCTTCCAGAGCTTATAATAAGCCCCTCTTATCTTAAATGAACCTGTCTTCTGTAAGTTCTCAAGCTTTAGGAATACATCTCCTCCTGTCATGCTAGAGAATGTGGCAGATCTAATAAGAGGTGTTCTATGTATTACCTGAGATAATACCTCCTTTGCCTCCTTAATGCACCTCCATATAGATTCGATGGTACTATGAGCTGTCAGATTTTCACCATCTATTTTTAACATTATCTAACTAGAAATCCTTTTTGTGAATATCTTAACTTAACTGAGGGCACAGGACTTCAAGATGAAATCGGTCAGGCCCGGGAGGACTACATCATTCCCCTTCAGAAGGGACGAAATGACATCATCCCGTATCAATAATTATCCTTACAATGCTTTAATACTTATACCTCGCATCTAAGCACGCCCATGTACGTTATAACATCATACCTTGCCCGCTTTCCTCAACCTCTCAATAATCGCGTCGGCAAGTTTTCCTGAGTCAATACGAGGATCAGCTACTGGCAATCCTAACTTCTCTTCAATGACCTCACATATCTCAATTATTTCGTCCTTTCTCCTTTTATATCCCATTATCGATATCGCTACTACCTTTGCTGTAGTGGCTAAGAACTCTATGGCTTTTATCTCCCGCTCTATAGGGTCAATTGGTATGTTAAAGTCCTCCCTCATAGTCCGCCATGGATCATGTGCTAGGACTACCGCCTCTGGCATACAACCATATAATATCGATAAGGATACCTGTCCATATGCTGGATGGAGTATTGCTGCCTGCCCCTCAACTATGACTGGATTGTATCCTCTTCTATCCATTTCTAACATAAAGTATTCGACTACTCCTGGACAGAAGTCAGATGGTATTGCATCTATTACGGCTCCAGTATGCGCACCGGCTAATATTAATGTTTGTCCAGTAGCGACAATACCTGGCCTATATCCGCGTCTCTCTAAATAGGTTGCTAGTTCAAGTACTGTAACATTCTTTCCAACTACACAATCGGTGCCTGCTACTAACACCCTACCACATGATGTCTTAAATACATCTCCACTCCAAATCCTGAGTTTATCCCTTGGGGGCTTCCTTACGTCGTATATTTTAACTCCATACTTGTTCGCTAGTGAACTAAACTCTGGATCATCGCTTAAGAATTGATGCAATCCACTCCATATCTCAAGACCATGCTTTATAGCCTCTTTAATTATGGTTCTGCACTCCTTAGGGAGTACACCGCCTACTGTAGCAACGCCAACTATTAGGGCCTCAGGACTATAACTTAAGGCCTCATCTAGCGTTGAGACGACGGGAATAGAGAGCCTTCCTAGGCCCAATACTTCACCTGCATCACGTCCGGCATTGGAGCTGTCTATAACCGCAACTACATCAAACTTCCTTCGATTATACATAACTAAGATATTGGTAGTCTTCCCAGTAAGACTACCCAGGAATCCCTCTGCAAGTATTACTGCCCTCTTCGGCATACCTCATATCAATAGACGATGTATCCTAATTAAGCTTTACTATCTAAACATCTTTAAATACACATTAGTATGTATTCGTTAATCT
>Ga0180300_10000652_pt1 | contig 15474 bp, 11 predicted proteins | sample GuaBasSediGuay15_FD_121798 | JGI IMG/M metagenome (GOLD analysis project Ga0180300, IMG submission 121798) | Subseafloor sediment microbial communities from Guaymas Basin, Gulf of California, Mexico - Guay15, Core 4569-2, 21-24 cm | ecosystem: Environmental > Aquatic > Marine > Hydrothermal... | reverse complement strand
GCGTTAAGGCTAAGCCTGAGGTCATAGAGATGCTTGAAAAGAAGTACCACTTAAATGAGCCCGTGATAGTTCAATACTTCTACTATCTGAAGGACATACTTACTGGGGATTGGGGCTTGTCTCCTGTAACTCATAGGTCAATCCTTGCTGATATAAAGACGTACTTCCCTGCAACCGTAGAGTTAGCCATATTCTCCCTTTTATTAGTCATGATCATAGGAATACCCTTAGGTATAATTTCTGCATTAAAGAAGGATACTTGGATAGATCACGTAGTTAGAGTAATAGCTATAAGTGGTGCCTCTGTTCCCGTATTCTGGCTTGGTATCCTTCTTCAGTGGATATTTTATTATCATATGGGGATACTGCCCGCTACTGGGAGGGGAATAGCTCCCTCGAAGACTTTCACAGGCCTCTATCTACTTGATAGCTTGCTCTGTGGAGAGATCGACGTATTCCTTGACAACCTGCGCCATTTAGTGCTTCCTGGATTAACGTTAGCATACCCATCCATAGGCCTTGTTGCTAGGATAACTAGGGGAAGTATGCTTGACGTACTTTCCGCTGAGTACATTGATTACGCGCAGGTACGCGGTCTTAAACCATCCTTTGTGTTTAAACACATACTTAAGAATGCGTCAATACCAATAGTAACGATACTCGGCTTAATCTTTGGATGGTTGCTTAGTGGCGCCGTAATAACTGAAACTGTTTTCTCATGGCCTGGAATAGGGACTTATGCAGTAGGATCTATAACAAACATGGACTATCCTGCAATAATGGGTGTAACCCTATTGATAGGATTAGTTTACGTTTTCGTGAACTTCATAGTCGATTTGATCTATGCATTAATCGATCCGAGGATAAGACTATGAGCCGCCTGAGGATGCTTCCCTCATCTAAATTGAACTCTCGCAAGATAAGCGAACTGAACCTAATGTTCAAAGTACTTATGAGATCACCAACTGGCATTATAGGATTAATACTAACAATTAGCTTCATAATGATAGGAATAATAGGGCCATACGTAGCGCCTTATGACCCAATCCTAATAGATTTCAGTAAAATGGATAAATTAAGGTTACTTCCTCCTTCGTTAGATCATCCCTTTGGCACTGATGAGTTTGGACGCGATATCTTCAGCAGAGTCTTAAGTGGAGCAAGGGTCTCGCTGCTTGCAGCAATCGTAGTCCTCTCGATATCCATACCCATAGGATTAGCTTTAGGCCTTATAGCGGGATATTATGGGGGAATAATCGATGAAGTGATAATGAGGATAACCGATATATTCCTCGCATTTCCTGGATTAGTACTTGCAATAGCGTTCAGCGCTGCATTTAAACCCGGTATATGGTCAGCAATCCTTGCAGTCTCTCTCGTATGGTGGCCTTCATATGTACGGGTTGTTAGGGCTCAAGTGCTTCAAGTTAGGGAAGCCCTTTTCGTAGAAGCCGCAAGAGCCTTAGGCCTAAGTCCAGTGAAGATAATGATTAAGCACATATTACCTAATGTGATCACGCCGGTCATAGTCTTAGCGACATTGGATTTCGGTAGCGTGATAATAGTTACTTCGTCTCTCTCCTTCATTGGACTTGGTGCTCAACCGCCAACTCCTGAATGGGGAAGGCTTGTAGCTGATGGTCGTGCATACTTCCCAGAGAAGTGGTGGTATGTATTCTTCCCTGGCCTCGCAATATTTCTAACGTCGCTTGGTTGGAACCTATTAGGTGATAGTTTACGTGACGTTCTTGATCCGAAATATAGAAGGCGTTTAGAATTTAAGGAAAGGAGGGAGGAGAAGTGAAGGAGAATAAAGTCCTCCTGAAAATCGAAGACTTAAAGGTATACTTTAATACCTACGCAGGAGTAGTTAAGGCAGTAGATGGAGTAGATCTCTCCATATTCCATGGCGAGAGTTTTGCCCTTGTAGGTGAGACTGGCTGTGGAAAATCAACCGTTGCAAGAGCAATATTAAGGCTCGTTCCGCCACCAGGCAGGATAGTTTCAGGAAGGATAATATTCGATGGAATTGATCTAATGAAATTACCCGAGGATAAATTACGTGAGATACGGGGATCAATGATAGCCTATATATGTCAGGATCCAACATCAGCCCTTGATCCCCTCTTTACATGCGGTTATCAAATAGCTGAGACTATAGTCTCTCATAACTCTATCAAATGGAATGATGCTTGGAATAAATCCCTTAAGCTTTTACTACACGTAGCAATTCCAGAAGCTAAGAAGCGATTAAGGAACTTCCCCCATGAGTTAAGTGGTGGTATGAAGCAGAGAGTTGTCATATCTATGTCTATATCCAATAATCCAAAGTTATTGATCGCTGACGAGCCAACAACAGCTCTTGACGTAACTATACAAGCCCAGATAATGGATCTGATAAAGTCCTTAAAAGATAAATACAATATGACTTTATTACTTATTACACATAACCTAGGCCTTGTTGCAGAGTATTGTGATAGAGTTGCAGTAATGTATCTAGGAAAGATAGTTGAAGTAGCCGATGTTTACGAGCTCTTCGAGAGGCCCTTACATCCGTATACGCAAGGTCTACTAAGGGCTGTTCCAAACCCCCTTAAGAAAGTGGAACGTCTTTACCCAATAGCTGGTATGATCCCAAGTCCGATTAACCTACCTCCTGGTTGTAGGTTTCATCCTCGCTGTCCTTATGTAATGGATAGGTGTAAGGTCAGTGAACCTCCATTAGTGGAAATAGGACAAGGTCATTACGTAGCATGTTGGAAGTATGTGAAAGGTGAGGTGCATGAAGCCATTCATTGAAGTAAAGAACCTAACTAAGTTCTTCCCTGTTAAGGCCCTATTCTTTACTAAAGGATGGGTAAGGGCAGTAGATAACGTATCGTTTACAATATTTAAAGGCGAGACGTTTGGTCTAGTAGGCGAGTCAGGTTGTGGTAAGACAACACTAGGTAGGCTTCTTATAAGGCTGATAGAGCCAACCAGTGGTACTGTATACTTCGATGGTGTTAATATATACTCCTTAAAGGGTAAGGATCTGAGAGAATTCCGAAAAAGAGCGCAAATAGTCTTTCAGGATCCATATAGTTCACTTAACCCACGCATGGTAGTATTTGACATAATTGCTGAGGCCATTGAAGCTACACATGCAAAAATTCCTATTAACATAGAGGATCATATAGTATCCTTGCTTGAACAAGTAGGCCTCTCAAAGGAGCACCTCTATAGATATCCTCATGAATTCAGCGGTGGGCAAAGACAGAGGATTGCAATCGCAAGAGCACTTGCAGTAAACCCTGAATTCATAGTACTAGATGAGCCTACATCGGCCTTAGATGTATCAGTACAAGCACAAATCCTCAACTTACTTAAGGATTTACAGAAAAAGTACGGCTTTACTTATCTCTTCATTTCCCATGATTTAGCGGTGGTTAAGTACATGAGCCATAGAATCGCAGTTATGTATTTAGGGAAGATAGTGGAGTTAGCAAGATCAGAAGAGTTATTCGAGAGACCTTTACACCCGTACACTCAGATATTACTCTCAGCAATACCGATTCCTGATCCTAAGATAGTACGGACTAGAAAGAGATTAAAGCCTAAAGGCGAACCACCAAGTCCAATAAATCCTCCTACAGGCTGTAGATTCCATCCTCGTTGTCCTTATGCAATGACTAAATGTAGGGTCAGTGAACCTCCATTAGTAGAGATTGAACGGGATCATTACGTAGCCTGCTGGAAATATGTAAAGGGATAATTTTTACCTCTCAGCTTGCCCAAGCTTACATCATCAGATCAGAGCCTGCGTGTTTCTTCATCGACTCCTTACTACGAATCAAGATAATCCCCTAAGAAGTTATATAAAAATTGACCTAGCCTAGGTAAGGTACTCATTATAGCTAGAGTGATTCAATGAAATGTTCTGCTCAAATAACTTTATGTACCCCTAGTTAGTTAATCATTAGCTAGCTATGAATGTCTCATCTATTGATATCGAGAGGTATTTCAGAAGACTGTTCGTTTTACCTAGTGTCTACAGGTTAGTATTACTCATCATGATCCCAATAGCCACATATTTCATATCATGTTTCATGTTAAGTTTTTACCATACGAAATATTTCATTGAAGGCCTAATTCTCCTTATTTTCACAATCCTCTCCCCATACTTAATACCTCTATTATGGCACGATAAGAAGACATATAACCCTGTGCGTATTTCGATGATTGCCTTCTTATCCGCAACACTATTTGTAATAACATTCTTAATAACGATGGGTAAGACGAGAATACTCGGCCTCTCTCCCTCTCTCTACCTACAATTACTCGTAGTCCAGCTAATATCCGGTTCATCGCTCGTTAAGAACATAATATTAGAGGGATTAAGCATAATTCCTTCGTTCTGGTTAACGCTACACATTAATGCATATAATAAGCTTACATATGAATTCTTATTACTTCTCCTGACTTTCTCCCTTCCTATCCTTGCTGTCAATATCACCCTTTCTTATCTCCGTCACTATAGCAGTATAATCAAAATGGACTTACTAGCCCTAGGACGTGGATTTGCACGTATGTGGTTAGAAGGAGATTCTTCTCACCTTGAAAAGGAACTTTTTAAGATATGCGAAACTGCCGAGGTTCAAGTTCACTATATCAAGTTTTATAACAAGGGAAAACTTACTGGCATTATAGTAGTACCCGAATTTCATTATGGTCCCTTTAGGAATCTTGGTAGTAGTCAGTTCCCTGCTGTTTTATCATATGAGATAAAAGAACATTTTAAGTGCGACGGGATAGCTCTTCATGGAGCATCTTCTCATGAGCGAAACTTAGCATCATCTGCTGACGTTAAGAAGGTACTCTCTTCTCTCTTTAAAGCATTAAGGAGATCCAATAGAATCCTAGTTAGAAATGAAGGCATAATAGATCCTGTCAAGATAAGAGGTCATGATTTTGAAATCATTGGAATAGCACTTGGCAAGATTGCTATCTTGGTAGTTAGTGCGCTCGATAAAGGGATAGAGGATATTCCTAGTGAATACTGGGAACTTGCCAAGAAGCTTGGCGTTCATTATGGATTTGAAGATGTAATTTTAGTAGATGCTCATAATGGGCTTTTAAGCGAGAATATTGATTTTGCCGAACTATCCGATCTTATTTCAAAATCTCTTAGAGAGCTCTCACTTAAGAAGAGGGAGCCAGTTAAGTTCTCCATGGTCACTAAGAGAGTACCTATAAAGGAAGAACTGGGGATTGGCCGTGCTGGTCTTAGCGTTATATATTTAGAAGGCCTGAGGAGTAAGCGTAAACTGGTATTCGTAGTAGTGGATGGTAATAACGTGGTACCTGAGTTCAGATGCAGACTTAAGAGATTCCTTATGGAACGTTTCAACGTAGATCTAGTGGAGCTTCTAACAACTGATACACATTCTGTGAGCGGCTTTTTAAGTAGTTCTAGGGGGTATTTTGCAATAGGCGAACTGCCTGAGCATAATATCCTCTATGAAATAGCAGCTCAGTGCTTAGATCAAGCTATCAAATCATGTAGTGTATCATCCTTTGAATGCAACGTAATAACAATCAAGAGCGTAAAAATTTACGGTGGCTTGCTAAGTAAAATGTATGCTGCCGTAGCTTATGGTTATGAAGCATTAGTCAAGAGGGGAATTCCCATATCGTTAATCTTCCTTACGTGTATAATCTTATTACTTAGTTCAACTCTCTAAGGCTCATTATCCGCATAAGCCTTATCAATATGCGTTTCCATAGCCCTAATACTATAATGCCTCTCCCAGTAGTAAGATATACCTCTTCCTTTCCTACATCCATTTTGCGAAGCAATCTCTCCCTAACGAGGTACTCGATAACATTTTGAACAATGTTTTCATTTGGTACTATCTCCTTAAGGTGTGAAGTTATCTCTTGCAATGAAGAGGGCCTTATCCCGTTGCTCAGAATATACAATGAGACTAGGATTTTCGCAAGAGGATCCGGAAGGTACTTCCTTTTCTTCACATATACATACTGCAATAGTACTATGATTAAACCTTTCTATCCCTACCTTAGGTCGATATTTCTCTTATCTCAACCTCTCCTCCTATCCCTGAGATCTTCTCTACGAGCAGTTCAATAGCCTTTCTTATCTCATTCTTAGCCTCCTCCCTATTAGGAGAGGAGGCTGTTACGTGAAGTTCTACTAAGAATTCACCTGCCTCTGACGTTCTAGGATGGCTCTTTATATACACTCTATTACACCTTCTCATTACTTCGTCTACTATTGGAGCGATAGTAGATTCAGGCACTCCTCTTGAGATAACGCTACCCTCTACAAAGAAAATCTTCGGCCCCACTTTCCTTAATATTGCCTCCACATACTCTTCGAACATTGCTTTCATTTCCTTAGGTACTCCTGGAAGAGCAAATATGTGTGTATTATTCCAAATTACATAAATGCCAGGGGCTGTTCCTATTGGATTTGGTATAGGCTTAGCGCCTCTAGGTATCTTTGCCATTTTAATTCTATGCTCTGTGAGTTCAAGTCCTCTCTCTTCATACTTCCTTTTTACCATACTCAATGCTTCCTCATTTAACTCCAATTTCACACCTAATGCTACAGCAAGACCTTCTGCTGTCTTATCATCGAATGTAGGTCCAAGCCCTCCAGTCGATATTACGACTTTAGCTCCTGCCTCAAGCGAAGTCCTAAACGCCCAGGCAATTTCATCTACATCATCTGGTACTATAAGTCCTCTCCTAACTTTATATCCAAGTAATGTGAGCTTTCTACCTAACCACGCGAGGTTTGTGTTGACGACCTTACCTATGAGTATTTCATTTCCTATTGTAAGTATCCATGCATCATAGCCTTCAGCTAAGCCCATGTACACACCAAGTAGTTGTTCTTTATTCAGAGAATTATTATATCTTTGCTTAGTCCTCTCAATTTAGAAGTACTTAAGGAATGAAATACTACAATTGGGCTAGTTGAGGTGAAACCGAGTATTTAAACCTTCCTCTCTCCTGACCATAACCTTTATTTATCTTTGAAGCACCAGATCCAGAGTAACGAATGTATGCATACCTCCTTAAGATAAGGTGAACTATATGAATTATATCGATGTTTTCATAGATGTTTCTCTAATGATCTTCACAGGCTTTATAGCTACATATCTATTCGAAAAGCGTGGCATACCAGAATCTGTAATACTAGTATTAGCTGGTATCTTGATAGGCCCTGTATTCGGAATAATATCCCCAAGAACATTCGAATCCCTACTCTCAATACTCTCTAATGTGGCCTTGCTAGTAGTGCTTTTCGAAAGCGGTCTGAGTTTAAACCTATTTGAGGTATTGAAGAACGTATGGAAGGCCATAGCGCTTTCTGCAACATATTTCATATCCTCCTCAATATTGATATCTTTCTCTGCATATAGGCTTTTAGAGTTACCTCTAATGGAGTCCCTACTACTCGGTACTATACTTGGAGGAGTCAGTAGTGTTGCGACAATACCTCTTATCGAAAGACTTGCCAGTTCTGAGGATGTTAGGACGATAATCTCTCTCGATTCTACGTTTAGCGATGTCTTCGTCATAATCATTAGCCTCGCATTACTACAGTTCATATCTACAGGCGGCTCTCTAGCTCTTTCTGATACCCTCCATAACATAATAAGTAGTTTCTCTATAGGACTAGTATTTGGCATAGTTGGAGGCGTTATATGGATCAAGGTCCTAAGATCATTAAAGCATATGAAATATAGCTACATGCTAACGATAGCCTTCCTGTTATTATTGTACTCCTTAACGGATATCGTTAGAGGCTCTGGAGCCATTGCCTGTCTAGTAGTTGGCCTCATGTTAAGTAATGCAAGGGTACTCGCAGAGATGTTAAGAATGGAGCGACCGTTTAAATTAAAGCATGTAATGGTATATTTCCATGAGGAGATATCATTCTTTATAAGGACGTTCTTCTATATATCCCTTGGCGCGTTATTCACTGTACAATGCATAAGCTATAACTTCATTATGAGTTCCTTAATGATAGTATTATGCATGATTGTTTCAAGGTATCTTTCTTTACTCCCAATAATTAGGGATAGCCGAGAGAGAACAAGGCTTAGTTTCATAATACCTAGAGGACTTAGCGCAGCAGTGCTCGCATCATACATTCTCCAGTACGATATACCCAGCAAATACCTTCTCTCCTCCTTCATAACAACCGGAATAGTTTTATCGAATTTGATATCAGTCATGTCCGCATTAATACGAGGGCATGAGGAGAAGGGGTACGTAAAAGCACTTCCTGTAGAACAGTTAACAAGAGCAGCGAGAGGTAAGGGATAAGTATTACCTATTATATCTCAATAATCTATTGTACGGTAATGATCTTTCAACAACGATTTTATATCTTATAAGCTTATCTACCGACTAGGGGTTCATATGAACTTAAGTGAATTCACAGATTATATATTAAGGAAATTGGAATCATGGGATATCTCGAACGTAAGGCTTTCTCATCCATATCTCCTCTTTACGCGAGATGAAATCCCCGGTATTAGGAGGAAGGCGCGTCTCCTCGTTGGAGATCTAAACGGTATAGAAAGACATGCGGAGAAGACGATTAATGAATTACGACGTGTTATAAGAGAGCTTAAAGCTTCTGTAATCGCTAAAATGGCTTTAGAGCACGCCTTTATGTATATCCTTACAGGGAATAAGTCGTTAGCTGACAACACTCAAGAATTGGTGCTCTCAGTTCTCGATATAGAAGATTGGGTTCTAGAAGCACATAAGCCATTAAAAGTTGACTTAGGCGTGGCTAATACTGCTTCTGCACTAGGTCTTATCTATGACTGGCTATATGAACACATGGACGATAGCTTAAGAAAGGAAATAAAGAATTCTTTATTAAATCGCGCTTTGGAACCCTTTAGGTACATTTCAGCTAGGAAACTTGAATGGTGGACTATGGCGACTCATAATTGGCGTTCTGCGATTTGTGGGGGTATAGGTACGGCCTCTCTTTCCCTTCTCAATGAATATGATAACTTCAAGCAATGCCTAAAAGAGGCAATAGTTGGTGTGATAACGGTATTTAATAGAATAGGCGAAGATGGAAGTTATGATGAGGGGTTAGGGTATTGGGGGTATGGTATTGGCATGGGCGTCAAGTTTGCTGAGGCGTTAAAACGTACTACAAAAGGCCTTATAAATCTCTTTAAACACCCTCGACTGAAGAGAACCGGCTATTTTGCCTTATACCTATATACTCCGGACGGAAAATGCTTTAACTTCTCCGACTGTAGGTATCGTCCTCCTTTAAATTGGCTAGTTGCTAAATTAGCTTCAGAATACCGTGATCCATATTTACAGTGGCTCGCGTGGAAGATCAGATCATATAATGCACTGTACGTAATCTTTTATGATGATACCCTTAAGCCTAAGGTACCCGATATACCACCATATAAAGTCTTTAAGGAGATAGGAGTTGCTGTGACGAGAAGCGGATGGGAGGATGAGAGTAGTTATTTAGGATTTAAAACTGGAAAAACTAATGCGCCTCATGCACATCTTGATGTAAACTCATTCGTATTCTATGCATATGGCAAGCGCCTAATTAAGGATCTAGGGTCATGGCCTTATACTCTTCCAAATCTTGGGTTCTTCGATAAACGTGAACGTAGATGGTGCTATGAAGCAAATTCAACGCTAGGCCATAATACATTACTCGTTGATGGTATGGGTCAGCGTTGTGGTGATGATAATTACGGTAAGATAGTGAAGAGCAAGTTCTCAGATGAGGTAGACCTGCTAATTGGTGATGGTGCATCTGCATATGATAACCTCCTAACTAAGTATAACCGATGGTTAATTTTCATAAAGCCAACTACTCTTGTCATAATAGACGATGTTGCTTCAGATGAGCCAAGGCGTTTCGAAATAATATTCCATCCAGATGGCAACCTAAGGGAAGATAAGGAATCATTTACGGTAATAAATGATGATGTATATCTCAAAGTGATTCCTGTAAAACCGAGTAGCGATGAACCACGCATTATGTATGTTAGGCGGAGCATTACTTCTTACGAGTCCAGAGGAGGTCCTACTGTACGAGAAAACCTATACTTCTCAATATCCCCTCTATTTAAGTTCAAGGAATATATCTTCGTCACAGTAATGCATGCTAATAAAGGCAAGGAACCCAAAGTTAAGGCCACGATTGAGCAGTTAACCGCTGAAAGAGTTTCCCTTAAGGTTTGTACTGCTAATAGTGAATTCCATATAGATGCTTATCTTAGAGACTTTAACTTAGCCTTTCATAAACATGAACTAAGTAACCAAGTATAATACACATATGTTAACGTTATTTTTCCCTCCTATTTAAATTACAGATCATGACGTTAGTGCGCTCCATCATAATAATCGTTGTGTGCTCTACGATAATCATAGCTGTATTGGAGCAGCAATACCCGAGCTTATTGCGATATTTGTATCCATTATTTGGTATGGGAGTTTGCCTACCTCGATTAAGTCTTGGAAATCTCATGTCATGTTAATTTCACAGAATGAAAAAGTATATTAAGTTACGACATATCGTAATTTCAGAGAAAATGCGAAAGAAGTTACGAGTAAGTAGAGTAATTGAGGATTATTTGGTAACTATAGCTAGACTCGAGGAGGAGTATGGAGTTGCTAGGACCACAGATATTGCTAAAGCCCTAGGCGTAAAGCCTGGCACAGTGATAAATACAATAGAACGTCTTAAGGCATGCGGATATGTAGAACGAATACCCTATAGAGGTATAAGGCTAACCGAGAAAGGGCGAGAGATTGCTATGGATGTGCTAAGGAGGCATAGGCTCGCTGAAAGACTTCTAACCGACATCCTTGAAATGGACATTGAGAAAGTACATGAAATCGCACATAGGTTAGAGCATGATATAGCTGATATTGAAGAGTATATAGAGAGGAAGTTAAAGGATACGAAAACTTGTCCTCACGGAAAGCCCATACCTCCTAGGAAGACCGAAAGGGAGATACTCCTCTGTAATGCTGAAGAAGGAAAAGTTTACCGCATAACCAGAATAACTCTAAGCACTGAGGAGGATCTTGAGGTAATTAACTCGCTTGGCTTAAAACCAGGTACTATACTTAAAGTAAAAAGCAGAGAGCCAAAGGGGTCCATAAAAGTTCAAGTAAATGATAACATCCTGGCTCTTGAGGAAGATGTCCTAAAGCTAATTTCTGTTACTGAGGTGAGGTAAATGAGTGTCAATATGTCCGGCCTTATCCCTCTTATAATGCTTAATCCTGGAGAAGAGGGAGAGGTCGTATACATACACGGTGGATGGGGTATATTAAGGCGTCTTGCTGAACTTGGGATATATCCTGGAGCTAGAGTCAGAATGGAGAATAAGAGCTGGGGACCGGTAGTATTATGGGTATCTGGCGTTAGGATAGCTATCGGTAGAGGCATGGCTAGTCGCATTTATGTAAGACCCTTAGGGCCGAGGCGAACTCTATGAAGAAAATCTTAGTTGCATTAGCTGGTAATCCTAACGTGGGTAAGTCAACGCTCTTTAATGCCTTAACGGGTCTTAGACAATATACCGCAAACTGGCCTGGTAAGACTGTCGAAAGGAAGGAAGGCATAACTGAATATAAAGGTTATGAAATACGATTAGTCGATCTTCCTGGAACTTATAGCTTAACAGCATATTCTCTTGAAGAGCTTCTAGCAAGAAGGTTCATCGTGGATGAAAAACCTGATGTCGTAGTACATGTAGCGAACGCAACCACTCTTGAAAAGGATTTATATCTTACTCTACAACTACTCGAGTTAACGGATAAGGTAGTTCTAGCACTCAACATGATTGATGTAGCCGAAGATAAAGGTATAAGAATAGATGCCGCCAAGCTATCAAAGATCCTAGGAATTCCCGTAGTTAAGATAAGTGCCTATAAACGGAGAGGTCTTGATAAGCTCTTAGATAAGGTAATAGATGTTGCCGAGGGGAGGATAAAAACAAAACCCTTACGTATAAGTTATGGTCGTGAGGTGGAAGAGCTAATAGACAAACTCTCTTCCATATTAAGTAAATATAATTTGCGAGGTTATTCTCCTCGATGGGTTGCCATAAAACTATTAGAGGGAGATCAAGAGATAATAGACCTTATAAGGAATTTACCTGAGGGAAATGAACTTATAAAGTTACTCGCTCCCTCGTGCAGATCCTATTGTCCCTTCATTAAAGAAGGCAAGCCATTTGATATAACATTATGCTCTGGCTGTAGTCTAAGACGAGGAGAACCCATATGCATGTTGATAGCATCTAAGAGGAGGATATTCATTAAAAATCTGATTAAGTTAACTGTTAGTGGCCTTGAAGTAAAGAGCATAAGTGATGTAGTTGATAGATATGTTCTTCATAAGTTAATTGGTCCCATTGTCTTATTTGGTATCTTTGCCTTAGCGTTTCTCTTCATATTTACGGTAGGTAGTATGCTCTCAGATTATGTCTCTATTGGCGCAGACTATTTAATAGGCATTGTAGACTCCTTCCTAAAGGGTCGCGTATCTAACGTCATTCATGACTTTGTAGTAAATGGTGTTCTATCCGCCTTCTCAACAGTTTTATCGTTTATCCCTTTGATATTCGTCTTCTTCCTAGTATATTCCATTATGGAAGATAGCGGCTATCTGGCTAGATCGGCTGTAATAATGGATAGATTTATGCATGCTTTAGGTCTTCATGGTAAGGCCTTCCTAAGCGTAATAATGGCATTTGGCTGTAATGTACCTGGTATAATGGCTACTCGTGCCTTGGAAAGCGAAAGGGATCGGCTAATAGCAATATTAATAAATCCATTGATCCCATGTGCTGCCAGATTAGGAGTAATGGCGTTTATAGTGAATCTATTCTTTTCAGGTCCTAAGGCTGTAGCTATAATGCTATTTCTAATAGCGCTCAGCTTAACTCTAGTAGCTATTGTCGGCTCTCTCTTAAATAAGTTATTAAAGGGAGAGCGTGGTCGCGAGTTAATAATAGAGCTTCCAGAATATAGAATGCCCTTATTGAGGAACGTGCTACTACTAACGTGGACTCGTATAAGGGACTTCCTAAAGAGGGCAGGAACGATAATAATACTAGGGAGCATCTTGATATGGCTCCTCTATACGCTTCCTACTGGCGATTTTGAAACAAGCTTTGGTGCACAATTAGGTAAGGCTTTAGAGCCTATTGCAAACATGATGGGTATGGATTGGAGAGCTATTACCTCATTAATATTTGGAATATTAGCGAAGGAGCAGGTATTAGCTGCCATGAGTATAATATACGGCTCAAACTTAGCTGAGGTGTTGAGACAGAGCTGGACTCCTTTACAGGCATTAACGTTCCTAACAGTTTTCATGATATACGAGCCATGCATTGCTACAGTAGCAGTTACTAGAAGGGAAAGCGGAAGCTGGCTATGGATGTTCATATCATTAGCATATACCATACTTCTAGCCATAATTATAGGTACACTAATCTACCATATTGGTAGTCTTCTTTAACTCCCTAAAGCTTTACTAAAGTTTATTAACATTATAATGTATCTACTCTCATGGCGATACATGTGCCTGAGCACTTTAAGCTTATCGAAAGCATATGTCCTCTCTGTGGGTGTGGTTGCAAGTTAAAGTTCATTATTGATGAGTACGGAAACATATCACGAAGCTTACCTGCCGTAGTAGATCCTAGTATGGGAACGGAATGTTGCTTTAAGGGATTAATATCGTGGAAGGGCATATATCGCAATAGAATACTTTACCCATATGAGAGGCGGGAAAATGGAGAGCTAAGAAGGATATCATGGGATAGAGCTTTAGAGCTACTTCTTGACATATTTAAAAGCTATCGTGAGGATAGGATTGCTTTTGTAGCATCTGGAGAGGTGACGAATGAAAACAACTACGTTATACAGAAGTTTGCACGTGTAGTCTCTTTTACAAATAATATAGATACATGCGCTAGATTATGTCATGCGTCAACGTTAAAGGCACTTATGCAGACATTAGGAATTCCAGTAATGCCTGATTATATGAATGATGTATTAAATGCCGACTGCATTCTTATCTTTGGATCTAACCCATATACTAACTATCCCACATTAGGTATAAAACTGCTTATAGCTAAAAAGAAGGGGGCTAGGATAGTCTCGGTGCAATCAACTGTCAATGAGACATCGGAAAAGCTCGCTGATGTAATTGCGACACTAGAGCCAGGCTCTGAACTCCTCTTCATTAATACATTATGTGTTGAATTAATAAGAAGAGGGTATATAAACTACGATGTAGCTTCCAGGATAGAGGGATGGGACGAGTTCAGAAAAGCTGTAAGCACATATTATCCATTTATGGTTGCTAGATTTTGCCACCTGGACTTGGATGTATTTGAGAGAATCGTAGAGGAAATCGGTAAGAGCAGGCGATTAGTCGTAATGCACGGTATGGGGGTTACGCAAACAGGCATTGGAACGGACATAGTCATAGGTTTAGTGGATCTTGCTCTTATCAAAAATGCCAAAATAATCTCAATGCGCGGAAAAGCGAATATTCAAGGCGCTGGCGATATGGGTTGTTCTCCATATGAGTATCCAACGGGTCCAATATCTGAGGAGAATAGACGAGAATACGAGAACATTATTAATGCCTCAGTACCTGAGGAAATTGGAATGACACTGATAGACTTTATAATAAGAAGACCCGTTGATGTCCTCTACATTTGTGGCATGAATCCCGCTGTATCAATGCCTTATTTAAACAGGGTACATAAAACGCTGTCTAATGCCATAACAATATATCATCATCCTTTCTGGACTAAGACTGCAGAGTTTGCTGACATAATTCTTCCATTACCTTCCTTATTGGAAATGGAAGGAACTGTAACGAACGCTGAGGGATGTGTTCGAAAAGTAAATCGTGTAGTAAACATAGTTCCCGAAGCTAGAGAACCAATCTACGTCTTTAAGAAAGTAGCGAACAAATTGGATTATGGAAGGTATTTTAACTACTCCTCTCCTCGTCAAGTTTTTAAGGAGATATGTAAGGTACAACCTAGGTATAGAAAGATTAATTGCAGTAAGGTATGGCAGGGTATCGATGACTATGCCGATAAGAAACCAAGATATAAGCGCCTCATAGCGCCTTCCTTAAGACCTATCTTACCAAGACGGAGTATTAGATATCCGTTCTTATTATTAACCGCAAGAAGTCCATATCACTTCTGTACAGGCGATATAACGCGGAATGTAGATGAACTCGTAAAAATAGAACCAAAGCCTGTCTTATACATGAACCCTAAGGATATGATCGCTTTAGGAGTAAAGGATGGTGATATCGTTAAGGTATCGTCTAAAGTTGGCTCTATAAAAATTCAGGTCAAATCTAATAAAAATATCCCTCCAGGTATTGTAATGACGCGCTATCATTTC
>Ga0180300_10000651_pt1 | contig 15511 bp, 16 predicted proteins | sample GuaBasSediGuay15_FD_121798 | JGI IMG/M metagenome (GOLD analysis project Ga0180300, IMG submission 121798) | Subseafloor sediment microbial communities from Guaymas Basin, Gulf of California, Mexico - Guay15, Core 4569-2, 21-24 cm | ecosystem: Environmental > Aquatic > Marine > Hydrothermal... | reverse complement strand
TATTAAGGTGGAGGCATCCAAGTTCACCGAGGTCGGCTATGTGGGTCGTGATGTCGAATCGATGATCCGTGATCTGGTCGCCCTTTCGGTTAACACCATCAAACAGCGGCAGGCCGATGGGGTTGTTAACAGAGCCCGGGAACTGGCTGAGGAGAGGCTTCTCGACCTCCTCCTTCCCACCAAGGAGGCCAAACCAGAGACGAGACAGAAGCTCCAGGAGATGTTGAAAGCTGGGAAACTGAAGGATCGGATGGTGGAGATTGAGACCCAGCGCCAATTCTATCCATTTATCGAGGTCTTCACCCCAGCCGGGATGGAAGAGCTCTCCTTGGGCTTAGAAGAGATCTTCGGACGGAGAACGAGAAAGAGGAAGGTCCGGATCGACGAGGCGCTTGAGCTCCTCACCCAGCAAGAGACCCAGAAGCTGATCGATGTCGATGCAGCCGTTGCGGAAGGAAAGCGGCGGGCCGAGACCTCAGGAATAATCTTTATCGATGAGATCGATAAGATCGTTTCTACCGGGGATAAGGTTGGGCCCGATGTCTCAAGAGAGGGTGTCCAGCGCGACCTCCTCCCCATCGTGGAAGGGGGAAGTGTCATGACCAAATATGGTATCGTCCGGACCGATCACATCCTTTTTATTGCTGCCGGAGCATTCCATAACTGCCGCCCCTCCGATCTCATTCCCGAACTTCAGGGTCGCTTTCCGATTCGGGTTGAGCTGAAACCACTCACAGAAAAGGACTTCCGTAGGATTCTGGTTGAACCGGAGAATTCCCTCGTCAAGCAGTATCAGGCCCTCTTTTCCGCCGAGGGTGTCGAACTCGAATTTACCCCTCAGGCGATCGATGAGATCGCCCGTATCGCCTTCCAGGTCAATGAGCTGACCGAGGATATCGGAGCCCGACGACTCCAGACGGTAATGAGCAGCCTCTTAGAGGAGTATCTCTTCGAAATCCCGAAGGAGGGTATGAGTCGGGTGGTGATCGATGCCGAGTATGTGATCAAGAAGCTATCACCACTAATAAAAGATGTTGACATCTCCAGGTATATCCTATAAGGAGGTAGGATGGATCTGAAGTTGGCCGACCGGCTCTCACCCGAGACGGTCATCACCAATCTCAAGGCCAGGGAAAAGATGGGAGCGATCCGTGAGATCGCCGAGCACCTGGTCAAGAAGGGACTGATTTTGAATAATGAGGAGTTTTTAAGGGCAATCGATAACCGTGAAAACTTGGAGTCAACCGGGATCGGCGATGGTATCGCCATCCCCCATGCTAAGACCGATGCGGTCCGGGATCTGATCCTGACCCTGGCCATTTCAAAAGCGGGGGTCGATTTCGAGGCCGTTGATGGTAAACCATCCCATATCATCTTCATGATCGTATCCCCAGACTCCCACAAGGGTGAGTATATCCGGATCCTGGCGAGGCTTTCCAAGCTTGTCCGAAAGAAGGGTTTCAAGGATCGTCTCCTTGAAGCAAGATCCAAGGCGGAGATCATCGATGTTATAAGGGGATTAGAATGATCCGGACTATTGCGATAGGAAGATTGCGGCCGATCGAACTCCTCTTCATACCACTCCTATCCCTTCTCACGGTGGTTGGGGCCCAGCTCCGAATCCCCCTCCCCTTCACTCCGGTCCCGATTACCCTACAGGTCTTCTTTGTCCTCCTTGCTGGTGGCTTCCGTTTTGGATATCTCTCCCAGCTTCTCTACCTCGCCCTGGGCAGTAGCGGCCTCCCCTTCTTTGCTTTTGGAGGTGGTCTTGGTTATCTCCTCGGTCCGACCGGTGGCTACCTGCTCTCCTTTCCCACCTCCGCTTTCATCTCTCGCCGGTTTATCAACCAGGACATCCCGATCTATCTCGCCCTCTCTATCGGTCTCATCGTCATCCATCTCTTTGGAACCGCTTGGCTCGCTTTTACCCTATCACTCCCCTACCTCAAGGCCCTCCTTTTGGGCTCATTACCATTTCTACCCTATGATCTGATCAAACTCCTGGCAGCGGGAGCGATCATCCGCCGACTCCGATGATCCCCATCCTCATCTTCACCCTCAAGCTACTCATCCCGATGGATCTCAAACAGACCGATCATCTCAAGGCCTATGGGGTCGCCTATCGGGCGCTTAAGCATTCCATCCCAGTCGAATGGCTCATCAACTACCGGGGTGGTTCCTTCCTGACCGAATATGAGGAGGTGATTGTCAAAGACTGCCTCAACCAGGGGGTCTACTTCGAAAGGGTCTCCTCCTCAGAGGTGCTCCAGATCTATCAGACGATCAAAAGTGGGAATATGGAGTCGATCCTCCTGGAGAAGGCACCGAAGATTGCGGTCTACATCCCCCACCACTATGAGCCCTGGGATGATGCGGTCGCCCTTGCCCTCGATTATGCTGGCATCCCCTACGATCGGGTATGGGATCCAGAGGTTCTCAAAGGAAAGCTCTCCCAGTATGATTGGCTCCACCTCCACCATGAGGATTTCACCGGTCAGTTCGGCAAATTCTATGGCTCCTATCGGAATGAGGAGTGGTATCAGGAGGAGGTGAGGATTAATCAGGAGATGGCCCAGAGGTTTGGATTTCCATCGGTCCCGGCCCTCAAACTGGCGGTTGCCAAACGGATCAAGGAGTATATCGAACGGGGCGGTTTTGTCTTCTCGATGTGTTCGGCCTGCGATACCTATGAGATCGCCCTGGCAGCGGAAGGGACCGACATCTGGGAGAGTGTCTATGATGGTGATCCTCCGGATCCGGACTTTCCTGAGAAGCTCGACTACTCGAAATGTTTGGCCTTCACCGATTTCAAACTGATCACATCGCCGTATATCTATGAGCATTCCGATATCGATGTTACCAAGGAGGCGGATCGGAGGGGGGAGTTTGTCTTCTTCTCCCTCTTCGATTTTTCCGCCAAGTTCGATCCGGTTCCCACCATGCTGGTCCAGAATCATACCAGCTTGGTCCGGGAATTCCTTGGTCAGTGCACCGGCTTCCACAAAAGTCGGATCAAGAAGAGTGTTGTGATCCTGGGCGAGGTTGAGGGGACCGATGAGGTGAAATATCTCCATGGCAACTATGGCAAAGGGAGCTTCACCTATCTCGGTGGCCATGATCCAGAGGACTTCCGCCATTTCGTCCACGATCCCCCTACCGATCTGAGCCGTCATAAGAACTCACCCGGCTACCGGCTCATCCTCAACAATATCCTCTATCCGGCTGCCAGGAAGAAGAAGCTGAAGACATGAAATCGGACCTCCGATGTATCCCCTGCATCACCAATCAGGTGATGAGATCGGTTCTCAGCGCTGGAGGATCACTCGATCAGATTATTGCCGCGGGCGAGAAAGCGCTCCACCTCCTCCGTCATGCCGATCTCAACCTCCCTCCAAACGCCCTGACCACCCGCACCCTCCTTCCGATCCTAACCTCATTGAAGCTCAACGACCCCTACCAGCAACTGAAGGAGGAGGAGCTCAGGATCGGCCTACGCATCTATCCCAAGTTGAAGGAACTGGTGAGAGAGGCCGAGGATCGCCTCCGGATGGCGGGCCTGATCGCTGCCACCGGCAATATCATCGACATCGGGGCCCAGCAGTTCTATGATATTGAGAAATCAGTTGAAGAAATTGGCAAAAAGGGGTTTAAAATCGACAACTTTGATCTATTTAGAAAGAAGCTCGCCACACCTCAGCAGATCCTCTACATTCTCGACAATACCGGTGAGCTCTTCTTTGACCGGGTTCTGATCGAAGAGCTCTCCGGTCATGAGGTGATCGGGGTGGTCAAAGAACGTCCAATCCACAACGATGCCACTCTGAAGGAGGCGCGCAGAGCTGGAATCGATCGGCTCATTACTACCGGTGATGGTTCCCTCGGAATTGACTGGGAGAAGTCGGGTAGGGAGTTCCTGACCGCTTATGAATCGGCTGATATTGTAATCGGAAAGGGCCATGCCAATTTCGAGTCCCTGGTCGATGGCCGCCGTGATGCCTTCCTCATCTTAAAAGCGAAGTGTCCAGTGGTAGCTGAGAAGTTGGGGGTTGAGGTTGGGGATCTTGTATTTTATTATTATCAGCCATGATTATCCGTGGTAAAGTCCTGAGGCTCGGTGATGATATCGATACCGATCAGATCTATCCGGGCCGTTATCTTCCGCTCACCGATGAGAAGGAGATGGCCCGCCACGCCTTAGAAGGGGTAAGGGGTTGCGGTAAGATCACCGAGATTCTTGTGGCGGGTAGAAACTTCGGCTGTGGTTCCTCCCGTGAGCATGCCCCGATCGCCCTCAAAGGTGCCGGAGTCAGGTTAATAATCGCCAAGAGCTTTGGGCCGATCTTCTACCGGAACAGTATCAATATTGGCCTGCCGGTAGTTGTATTCGATCCCGTCGAGGAGATCGGCGATGGCGATGAATTGGAGGTCGATATCAAAATCGGGAGGTTGAGGAACCTCACCAAGAACTGGGAGGTAGGATTTTCACCCCTCTCCGGCCTGGAGCTCGATATCTTTACCGCCGGTGGGCTCCTCAACTATCTGAGACGATCAGGAACTTCTCAAAACCTCTCCCCCAGTTAATAAAATAGATCCCCGGTTTAAGCGGAAAGAGATCGATGGTGACCCTTCCTTTACCGTGAAGATGGAACCACCTCTCCCAGACCTTCCGACCGAGCCCATCGTAGATGGAGATTCGGACCTCTTCCTTAGGGGTGAAGGAATAGTCGCAGGTTATCTGATCGGTAACAAGATGGGATCGGAGAGAAAAATAGGAGACCGCTCCCAGCTGCTCCTCCACCCCGGTTGTGACCAAGGCATAGCCCTGATAGGGGATATAGTTATGGGGGGAGCCGGTCACATAGAGGGTTCCTGGTGAGGTCGGGTTTATCGAGAAGGTGACCTTTCCGGTCGCATCGGTCCAGTCGTACTCATAGACCTCGCTCCCCTTCCAGACGCAGACGAGGGCGCCCCTCAGGGGTTGGCCTCCGGTATCGGTGAGGGTGACGATAAAGTTCTGGGGTCCGGTCGGGATGAGATCCGGATGGTCACCCTGGCAGGGTTCTGGCCTTCCCCGCCAGACCTCAAGGGCGGGATCACCGAGCAGGAGATACATCTTATAATTGATCTGACCCTGAGGACCGGCCACCATCACCATATAGTAGTCAGCAAAGAGGATGATATGGCCCAGATCCCATAGAGGCAACTGGTAAGGGGTCCCATGGCTGGTCGAATCACCAAGGGCCCAAAAAAGGGCCCTGTCAAAGGCAAGGTTGGGTGTGGTGTAGGAGACATCGGAAGCGGCAAGTGAGGCAACCGCTCCACCGGGATACTTCTCAAGCCACACCTCACCGAGACAGTCCTCATGGCTAATCCGTCCGCAACTGGCGGCGATATTGAAGACGATCGGGGTCCGATCGCCATTATTGAGATTGCTGATCTCGGTGGTGGTCCAGTTCTCTCCGGATAGATTCCATAAGGGCCAGCTCGTCTGAGACCCCCGGCCGATATAGTTGACCAGATTCCTCCCCTCATCAATCGCCCGGGTGACATCGGAATTACCAACTCCGGGATAACCACCGAAGAGGGTGTCCATGGTATACCGGTAAAAAGGATACGGATAGTTATAGATCCCCCTTTTACAGTCCATCGAAGAGGTGGCACGATCGGAGATCAGAACCGCCTTACCAAGCCAGTCACCCGGCTCGGGATCCTGCTCATACTTGAGGATCTTCTCCACCTGATTGGCCAGATCGGTATTGCTATCGCAGGAGAGCCGGCCGATGCTGCACTCCGCCCGATAGTTGAGGTCGAAATCGACGAACCAGATATCGGAACAGCTCACCCCCCAGCCGGTGTAGGTGGGCATCCGGTCGACATCGCCAACCAGAAGGACCCACCTCAGCTTTGGCGGGGTGTGGTTGTTATACTCCTGCTGGATCGAATCCTTGATCTCACTGGCGGTAAAGGTGGATTTGACAATCACCCTCGTCTCAAGGCCCTGGCGGTGGTGCCAGTCGATAAGAGGCCTCACCCCATCAAGATATTGGGTGGGGACGAAGGCCAAGTATCTCACCCCCTGCTCACCACCGACAATAGATAGGATCGAAAGCAATACCAACATCGCCCTCATCATAGCTCTTTTTTTATTATATGCGAATCTTCACCCCGGTCAACTCACCGTTCGAACTCGTGGAGGTCTCATCCTCCATTGGTAAAGTTCCTCTATCAAGTCGGTCATCCGGAGAGGAGGATGATTGCGACCGTGGCAAAGATAATCCCGAGGATCTTCCTCATCGTCACTGGTTCTTTAAGGAAGATAAAGGCGAGGATTGCGGCAACGACAATATACTGGGCCGAGATCGGAACAACAACACTCGCCTTCCCGGACTCCATGGCTAAGTAGAAGAAGAGGGTCCCGACCCCTCCCAGGATCCCAGTAATGATATAGAGGGGGAGGTTGGGAAGAGATCCGGGCAGACCGGTTGCGATGAGAACGGCACCGGTAAAGGCGATCGAACTGATGCTGACGATGAGATAGCCCTGGAGGCCGCCGAGGTCAACCGCAACGATCTTGGAGAGGTAGCCCCAGAACCCCCAGACCAGAACCGCTGAGAGGGCAAATAGGAGCCACAAGTTACCTCCTTTGGGGGCGCCTTTGGCGCCCCCACCCAGTGCACTGCAGATGTCCAGGACTTCATCCCGGTCTAAGTGCCATCCCATCTCCTATGGTTTGAAGACATACCAGACATCGAGGCCGGGCATGAAGGTATAGAGCTTACCACCCTTATTTAATGATGGGGTTGGTATCGGCAATTTTACCTTGGGTCGGATTGAGAGCCCCTTGATCGGCTTCCAGACGAGACCGGGGATGACCTCAAACCGTTGTTTCTCAGAATGGGTAACCTCATTTCCGGCCGAGTCCTTCTTGGCGAAGAGGTATTTTCCGGTGAGATTGAGGAAGGGCATGACCCCGGGAGCAGCATGGTAGTCGATCTTTCCAATCCCGATTACGAGATCGCCGAGATCGACATCAGCATCGGTCTTACCATTATACCAGTAGCCACCTTTGAGATGGAATTTGAAGTTGGAGAACTTCTTGGTCATGAGGAGGAAGCCGCCGCCAAAATCGATGGTGCCATCCCCCAGTGGTGGAGAGGCATCCTTGTCACCGGTGGGGAATCTCGCCGCGGCAACCAGGGTAAAGAAGATGGGCATCCCCTTACTAGCTGGAAGCGCCATGAACCGGATCTTGGGGAAGAGGTCGCCAATACCTGATGAGCTGAGGGATGACCCCTGGACCTCATAGTCCTTCATCAGGACCGGGAGATGGACGAGGAGTTCCAGATTGTCGAGAATACCGTAGCCGACCATCAGATTGGCACCATATTCGAGATAGGTATCGGTGAGGTCCTTCCACTCATCATTGGTCCAGTCGTAGGCCTGACTCAGATCCTTATAGTAGATGCCGACCATCCCGATCAGGGAGCCCTGCTTCATCGTCCTGGCGCCCCGCCAGAGGAGCTGAGCAGAGAGCGGTAATGAAGCAAGGAGGATCAGGGTAAGCAGTTTTCTCACTGGTCACCTCCTTTTTTATAGAAAAGCCGGCAATAGCAATGGCCATCCCTTGCCACCTCCTGATCAAGATCCGGGCAGGGGCAGAGCGGATCCTTCTCCGGATCCAAGGGATGGTGCTGCTTGCAGGGGCAGTAGTACTTACCAAATTCCTTGAAGTTTTTGGTCATCAGCCCCACAACCTTGTTGACCCTTTCCTTATCCGGATTGAAGATATAACCCTTCTCCCGAGCAATCTTTTCCAGCCTTCTGAGGTTTTCAAGATAGGCATCATCCTCTTCAAACATCCTACCCCCTTTCGATCAGGATCTTTTCCAAGATCTCCCGGATCCGGATATGGAGATCGATAAACTCCCTCGATCTACGATTCCGTGGTCTTGGGAGCGAGACGACGATCTCCTCCTCAATCCGGCCGGGACGGTCCCTCATCACCAGGATTCGGCTGGCGAGAAAGATCGCCTCATCGATATTATGGGTGACAAAGATTATCGTCTTCCGCTCCTTTTCCCAGATGGCGAGGAGCTCCTCCTGGAGCCGATGGCGTGTCCTCTCATCGAGGGCCCCGAATGGTTCGTCTAAGAGAAGGACCGGAGAGCCATAGGCGAGTGCACGGGCGATGGCCACCCGCTGCTGCATACCGCCGGATAGCTCATAGGGATAGGCCCGTTCAAAGCCATCAAGACCGACCAGACTGATCAGCTCCTTGGCCCGCTGGTAGCGCTTGGACTTCTCCACACCCTTCACCTCAAGACTGAAACCGATATTGTCGATGACATTACGCCAGGGAAAGAGGGAATACTGCTGGAAGACGAGGGTCGCCTCTTTATTGATATCGGAGACGACCTTCTCCCGGATTGTAATCTTCCCCTGGGTAGGCAGTTCCAGTCCCGCGATGAGTCTGAGCAGGGTTGTCTTGCCACAGCCGGTCGGGCCAACGATGCAGAGAAACTCACCTTCACGACATTCAAAATTGAGATTCTCCAGGGCGACAACCGGACCGAAGACCTTCCTCACCTTCTCAACCTTTAAGAATGCCATCACCGCTCCATCGCCTGCCACTTTGATGTTCGATCTGAGATCACCTTCACACCATAGCTGAGCAGGGCACCAACCGCACCGATCAGGATCATACTGGCGATCAGGATATCCATCTCGGCCAACTCGTAGGAGAACATGATCAGATAGCCGATCCCGGCATCGCTCCCGGGTAGCATCTCAGCCGCAATGATCACCATCCAGGAGATACCGAGGCCAACCCTGATCCCGGTCAGGATTGCGGGTCCGGCCGAAGGGAGGATCACCTTGGAGAAGAGTTGTCTGGGAGTAGCACCAAGCAGCAGTGCGGATTCGATGAAGATGTTTCGGACCGAGCTGACACCGTGGATGGTGTTGAGGAAGATCGGAAAGAACCCACCGTAGAAGATGACAAAGAGCATCCCGAGCTGGATCTGACCGAAGATGGTGGTTGTGTAGTGGGCACCGAAGATATCGGCGATGGTGTAGGTCTTGAAGATCGCCATGGCGAATGGGATCCAGGCGATCGGGCAGAGCGGTCTTAAGACCTCGATTATCGGCGTGAAGATCCGGTGGAAGAGGAGGAAGCGGCCGACGAGAAGACCCAAGGGGATACCGATTATTGCGGCAATGGCAAAACCGATCAGGACCCTGACCGCACTGGTGAGGATATGATGGACGAAGCTGCCGGTATCGAGAAGATCGGTAAAGGGGTGGATGAGCCGATCGACAACCGCTTCGACCCTGGGCAGTAGTGCGGGATTGTCGACCTTGATGGCAAAGTATTCCCAGATCGAGAGGATGAGAAGGGGTAGAATCAGCCCCAAAAGGATCGTTTTCATCAATACCAGGTCTTCAGCAGCCCTTTCTCCTTTAACTCCTGGGCGGCCTGCTTCAGGGCGCTGAAGTCGTAGAGGATCGCCTCAACCTCTTCGCCTTTCTTTCCCTTCAGCTTACCCTTCAGCTTACCCAGTCGGTTCATCTCATCGATCCAGACCTGCATCGAGTTCTTCCACTTCTCAGTCGGGTTGGTGGTGAATCCAGAAGTTGGTAGGGACTTCCGTTCGACCTCCAGCGAGGTCCCGATCCACTTTGAGGCATCCTGAGCATGCATCTCCGGATCCTCATTGGCATATTGCGTAGCAAGGATGATCAGCTTCAGGAATTCCTTGATGATCTCCTTCTTATTCTTCATCGCCTCATCGGTCGCCGCAATGCAACAGCAGGGATGATCCTTCCAGATGCCCGGAGGAAGCTCATTCAGATCAGCAACAATCTTGCCAACGCCCTTGCTTTCTGCAATCGCACACCAGGGATTGTTCGAGACATAGCCATCGATAATCTTGTTCTGGAGGCCGGGAACGAGATTCTTCTCACCCTTGAGCAGGATCATCAGGACATCTTTGGTCTGGTCCGATTTGTCGCTGGTATAGGTGAGACCCTCCTCTTCCAAGGCACGCTCGAAGATCAGTTTGGCGACGGCAACCGGATTCTTGAATCCGATCCGGATCGGCCTCTTCTCTTTCCTCACCCAGGCGACAAACTCCTCCCAGGAGCTGATCGGGTTGTCGGGCTGGAGGACCAGCATATCGCCTTTGGTATGGAGCGGAGAGATGATCTTCATCGGTGAGCCCTTATCGGTGAAGAAGGCGACGGCAGCAACACCACCAAAACCGACTTCAAAATGGCCCTGGGCCATCATCGTCGGCATCTTTGAGCCACCGCCGCAGAGCATCAGTTCGACATCGGCGATCTTCTGACCATCTTTGATCAGCTCATAATGCTTCTTTGGTGTAACCTCCTTAAGATAGGTTCCACAGTCGGCCTTGGTCCTCTCCCATTCCAAGCAGGCAACATAGAGTGCCGACTGGTGATCATGGCCGACATAGCCAACCTTGAGGACCGGAACATCACCGATAGCACCGGTGATGGCGATAAGTAATAAGATAAGATACCTCATGTTACCCCCTAAAGCTTTATGAACTTAGTAAGCTGATAATCTTTTCCAGATCTGATCCGGCAGAAATAGATACCGCTGGGAAGGGAGCGGAGCGATATCTCCGCATCTCCGCCAGCAATGTTGAGTCTCTTCTGAATCCTGCCCAGGCCATCAACTATTGTGACCTCAATCCGGGATTGACCGGATCTTATGACCAGCTGATCATGAAGTATGGTTGAGATCAATCCAACCTCAACTGCGCTCTCTTTATTCTCATCAACCCCAAGATTAACTAGATCCTCTTCCGCAGCCTGGAGGATCTCCCGAGCGGTCCCTATGCTCTGTACAAATACCGTAAGATAACATTTATCCCTGAGCCATGAGGAGGGGATTGAGAAGCTCTGGCTGATCTCTTTGGTTTCATTCGGTGCAATAGTGACTGAGGTGCCATTATAGTTCGGCAGCATCTTCCTTTCAATCCAGTGGAGTGAATCCTCTCCTTGCCAGTAGTATGGGGTATCCCTCTGAACGATCACAAAGTGGCACATGCCGGTTATCGTCGTATCCATGATATTCTTGATCCGTGCGGTTGCCCAACCTTCACCAGTCTGGGGATTGTAGTCTCCAACAATGGTAATCTCAACAAAGGGCTGCCTCCTTTTTCTTCCATTGAACCACTGCCGATACTGGTTATAGGTGCTCGGGCTACCCCCTACTACCGAGCCGACGCCGTCCCACCAACAGGTTGGATACCCACCAAGATGGTAAAAGCTGGCTCTTCCCGAGGCATCTACATTATAAAAGGGATCCGAACCGGAGGAATGATAGGCAATGATCGTGAGAGAATCACCGACCTCACTCTTCAATCTCACCAAGGCCCGGGCAGCATAAGGACAGTAGCCGCACCAGGTGGCGGTGAAGAGTTCTGCCACCACTACCCTTTGAGCGGCAGTGAGGCTTATGGTGAAAAGCAATATAAGAGGGAGGTAATACATAATACCTCCTTTCGAGGTTATTAACCCCGTTACTACCTTTTGATCTCTCTCGTTTCTATCCGAGGACCGAACCGGTCCTCGTAATCCCCCCCTCACCACTTCCCCCCCGAGCAGTATGGGATCAGAGGTCTTCCGCTCAGGGTCATGGGAGGACCTTTATCCTTCCCGGATGATCCGAGGTGATCCGCCCAATCACCGGTGCCTCACCCTGATAGTTCTTCCGAAAGATCTCAAGCCGATCAGGTGGTAAGACGATCGCAAGACCGCCAGAGGTCTCCGAGGAGAAGATGAGCTTGGCCAGGACCGGATCGACCTTTCCGATATCAACCCGATCCTTAAAGGATCCGAGATTCATTGCGATCCCGGGTTCTTCGATGCCGGATTTGATCACCTCAATCGCTCCGGAATGGATTGGAAGTTTGGAGACCTCGAGCTCGATCCCGATCTTAGAGGCCTCGGCCAGTTCGACCAGATGGCCGACCAGACCATAACCGGTGATGTCGGTGGCGGCATGGGCACCGGCCCGCTGCATCGCCTCCGATGCCTCACGGTTAAGCTGGACCATCGACTTTATCACCGGCTCTAACTTCTTCTCATCGGCTTTACCTACCAGCTTGGTCTGGACCAGGGTCCCTTTTCCAATCGGCTTGGTCAGGAGGAGGAGATCACCTGGTTGGGCTCCAGCATTGGAGATGATTCTTTTAGGATTGATATAGCCGACGACCGAAAGACCATACTTTATCTCCGGAGTCGCAAAGGTGTGGCCACCGATAATACGAACGCCCGCCTCTTCCGCCTTATCCTGCCCTCCTTTCAGGATCAGACCCAGAACCTCGGGATCGCCATTGCCGGGAAAGCCGATAACATTCAAGGCCAGCTTGGGACTCCCACCCATGGCATAGATATCAGAGATCGAATTGGCAACCGCAATCTGTCCATAGGTATAGGGGTCCTCAACGACCGGGGTCAATAGATCGACGGTATAGACCAAGGCAAGATCCTCGTTCACCCGATAGACACCCGCATCATCGGCGGTATTGATACCAACCAGGAGTTTCTCATCCTGGACCTCTGGCAGGATGGAAAGTGCCTGCACCAACTGTGCAGATGAGAGCTTCGATGCTCAACCAGGGCATGTGATCGTCTCGAGGATATTCATCCGTTCCTTAAGGGCGGATGGGGAGAAGAACAATCGACAGTGGCAGTGGCCATCCCTTTTCACCTCTTCGTCCATCTCCGGACAGGGGCAGATCGGATCATTCTCGGGATCTAAGGGATGGCTCTGCTTGCAGGGACAGTAATATTTGCCATATTTTAGATAGTTATTGGTCATCAATCTGATTACCTGATCGACCCAATCGCTATTGGCATTGAATACATACTCCTTTTTCCTTGCGATATTCTCTAAGCGGGATCGGTTCTTAAGATAATCATCCATGCCAGATCGACCGACCTGGAGGTCAGACTTCATGGCCGCCTCCAGGCGATGGATTTGACCTTGGGCATGATTGATTTTATTCATCTCGGTTATCCTGTCAACCTTGGACTTGACCCAAGGAGAGTGCGAATTATTATATTCTGATGATCTCCCAGGTTGTCAAACGGGATGGGGAAATCGTCCCCTTCCAGAGTGAGAAGATTAACCACGCCATCGCGAGGGCACTCCTCGCCTCCGGTCGAAAAAAGGAGGAGGCCGATCAGCTTACTGCTGAGGTTGTTGCCGAGCTGGAGAAGAGATTCACCGAGGAGATCCCCACCGTGGAGCAGATCCAGGATACGATCGAAAGGGTCCTGATGCGGGCGGGCCTTTTCGATGTGGCCAAGAAGTTCATCCTCTATCGGGAGAAGCGGCGGGGGGTGAGGATCGCCAAGGCGGCCATCGTCGGAGTCAAGGATGAGCTGAAGCTCTCGGTTAATGCCTTAAGGGTCCTTGAACGGCGCTATCTGCTTAAGGATGAGAATGGCCTCATCAGAGAGACACCGGCGGAGATGTTTCGCCGGGTTGCCCATGATATTGCTCAGGCCGAGGCCAACTATGGCTCCGATCCTGCCCATTATGAGGAGAGGTTCTATCGCCTCCTCAGCTCCCTCGACTTCCTCCCCAACTCGCCAACCCTGATGAATGCGGGGACACCGCTCCAGCAGTTGGCGGCCTGTTTTGTCCTGCCGGTGGAGGATTCGATGGCCGGGATCTTCGAGACCCTGAAGAATACCGCCCTCATCCATCAGACCGGTGGGGGGACCGGTTTCTCCTTCTCCCGGCTTCGACCCAAGGACGATGTGGTCCATTCTACCGGTGGCATCGCCTCCGGACCAGTCTCATTTATGAAGGTCTTCGATGTCGCCACCGAGGTGATCAAGCAGGGAGGGAGGCGGCGGGGGGCCAATATGGGTATACTGAGGGTGGACCACCCCGATATCTTCGAATTTGTCACGGCCAAGCGTCGAGAAGGGGTGCTTTCCAACTTCAACCTCTCCGTGGCGGTTACCGACGAATTTATGGAGGCGGTGAAGCGTGATGATCGGTTTCCCCTCATCAACCCCAGGACGAAGCAGAAATCGCTTGAGGTGAGCGCAAGGGAGCTCTTCCATATCATTGCCACCAGTGCCTGGGAGGGTGGCGATCCTGGCCTGGTCTTCATCGATCGGATCAATGAGGCCAATCCCATCCCGGAACTGGGTGAGATTGAGGCGACCAACCCCTGTGGTGAACAGCCGCTTTTACCCTATGAGGCCTGCAATCTCGGCTCAATAAATCTGAGCCACTTCTATCAAGATGGGGGGATCGATTTCGATCGACTCCGGGAGACCGTAACCCTTGCAATCCGGTTTCTCGACGATGTGATCGACCGGAGCCGTTTCCCGCTGGATCGGATCACCCGGATGGTTCGGGGGAACCGGAAGATCGGCCTCGGGGTGATGGGGTTTGCCGATCTCCTCCTGAAACTCAAAATCCCCTATGATAGTGAAGAGGCGCTCAAGGTTGCCGAGGAGGTGATCTCTTTCATCTCCGGGGTTGCCCATGATGCATCCCGGAAGCTTGCTCAGGAAAGAGGCCCATTCCCCAACTTTGATCGCAGTATCTTCAAGAAGAGAGGGGAACCGCCTCTCCGCAATGCCACCCTCCTCACCATCGCACCGACCGGAACGATCTCTATCATTGCCGGTTGTTCCCAGGGGATCGAGCCGATCTATGCCCTGGTCTACACCCGGACCGCATTCGGCGATACCGAGCTATTGGAGATAAATCCAATCTTTGCTGAAAGGCTGCGTCAGCTCGGCCTCTACTCTGATCGACTGATCAGCCGGGTTGCCCGGGCCGGGGGGATCAGGGATCTGACCGACCTCCCCGAAGAGCTGAGAAGGGTATTCGTCTCCGCTCTTGAGATCGGTCCGGAATTCCATCTCAAGATCCAGGCCGCATTTCAGGCCCATGTTGACAATGCGGTCTCCAAGACCATCAACCTCCCGCCGAGTGCCACCATTGCCGAGGTCGAGAGGATCTTTATGCTTGCCTATGAGCTAAAGCTTAAAGGGATCACCATCTACCGGCAGGGGAGCCGTCCCGGTCAGATCCTCAAGACCGGGGATGAGCTCTGCCCGGAGTGCTTTTGATGAGGCGACTAATAATCACCATCCTCCTCTTCTCACCCGGTTGCTTCTTCCACGGACTCTTCACCACTGCCGAGATAAGGGAGGGAGCGGAAATGTTTGGGCTGGGATGGCGCACTTCGATCTATCAACCCGATATCCAGCTTTACTACCTCTCCTATCGCAAAGGGATAAGGAAAGATGCTGAACTTGGCTTTGAGCTGGCACTCCCTGCCCCTCTCCTCCAATTTGATCTCAAACATCAACTTCACCCATCAATTGCACTCGACTTCCCAATCACCTTCATTCTGATTGACCCTCCTTATCTTCTGATGTTCCCCATCGTTGGGATACGGCCGATTGTGAGTAAAAATCTGGGTATGGTTACTCTCTATTCCGG
>Ga0180300_10000650_pt1 | contig 15519 bp, 14 predicted proteins | sample GuaBasSediGuay15_FD_121798 | JGI IMG/M metagenome (GOLD analysis project Ga0180300, IMG submission 121798) | Subseafloor sediment microbial communities from Guaymas Basin, Gulf of California, Mexico - Guay15, Core 4569-2, 21-24 cm | ecosystem: Environmental > Aquatic > Marine > Hydrothermal... | reverse complement strand
TTTGGGAAGATGGGAGGCCGGAGGGGGGAGGGCGACGAGGGTGATGGGTTCTGGATTCAGAAAAAGCCGAAATTGAGGGGATAATTGGGTATCGGTATGGGGCAAAGGATCTATCTGGATACCAGCGTATATAACAGGCCTTTTGATGATCAAACCCAACCGAGAATTTGGCTCGAAACCCTTGCCTTTGCTATGATTCTTCAGATGGTGGAATCGGGGGCATTAGAGCTGGTGGGGTCATCGGTATTGGGGTATGAAAATAGTCGCAATCCTTTTCTACTTCGGAGGGAATGGGTGAGTCGTTGCCTGAAGCTGGCGAGCCATCACCAAGTTGTAGATGAGGGAATCGAACGACGTGCTCAGGAGTTAGAGCAGCAAGGATTGAAAGCGATAGATGCCTTGCATGTGGCATGTGCCGAGGCGGCGGGGGCGGCGTATTTCTTAACCTGCGATGACCGTGTGGTTCGCCGTTACAGGGATAAAAAACTGCAGGTGCTGAACCCGGTTAACTTTGTAATGCTGATTGCAGGAGGGAAGGAATGACGGTGAAAGTGATGAGAGAGCAAGAGGTTCTGCAAGAAGCGGCCAAGGTTTTGTTAAAATATCTTGAGCCGGCGAAGGTGGCCCGTTTTTGGGCTGCCTGGCAAGTGGGTGGGGGGGACTATCTGGCGATTCGTGAGGAATTGTTCGCCGGAGAGACGGTGGCCACTCTCTATGATAAAGTTCTGGCCTATCAAAGCGGCGCTGCCCAGGAGTAGTTGCGGTGAAGTGGCTTCTAACTGACGACTTGCCAATTGGCGAACCCTTCAACATGCAACATTGGGGCTCAGGGCCCAGTGCTTAGAAACCCAGGCCCTAAGCGCCAGCGCGGGGCTGAAGACCCCGCGCTGGAAGAACGAAGCCCCTTCGGGGCTGGATCAGGCCCGCTCTAGCCCGTAGGGCTTTGCTCTTCCAGCCCGGAGCTTCAGCTCCGGGCGGCGTGGCGAACGGGAAACTCGGAACGAATCTATGGATCAGTGTACTAAGCTTTGATAAGGACTTGCGACCAGATTTGAGCTGAAATGAGCACTTTGATCATGATGGGACGGGTGAAGGAAAGGGCAAAAAACCTGCTATTTGAGCCGGGGGACACCCTCTCCCAGCGGGTGGTGCGCGGGGGTCTGTTCGTGGCCGCCAGTTCCTACTTCAACATCGGTTTTGGCTTCCTGGCCAACCTGGTTCTGACCCGGCTGCTGGCCCCAGAGGCCTTCGGCACCTTCGCCCTGGCTATGTTCTTCTTCTCGCCGCTCAACTGAGTCCAAGATGTTGGTAGGCTACGCTTCGTTGATAAGCGATGTTTTAGTTAAACTCTCTTGGAGTAGCTCATGAAGATTATGATTGTCTTCGGCACCAGGCCTGAAGCCATCAAGTTAGCGCCGGTGATTAAGGAGCTAGAAAAGCATCCTGACAAGTTCCAAGTAGTGGTGACGGTGACGGCACAGCACCGTGAGATGCTGGACCAAGTGCTGGACTTATTCGACATTATACCAGACTATGACTTGGACATCATGCGTCCGGAGCAAAGCCCTTTCGAGGTTACCACCCGGGCTCTGATGGGTTTGAAGCCGGTGTTGGAGGGGGAGAGGCCCGACCTAGTGCTGGTGCAGGGTGATACTGCCACCGTAATGGCTGCGGCGTTGGCGGCTTTTTATCTGAAGATCCCGGTGGGCCACGTGGAGGCGGGTCTGCGTACCTACGATAAGTACCAGCCCTTCCCCGAGGAGATGAGCCGCCGCCTAGTGAGCCACATAGCTGACTGGCATTTCGCCCCCACTGAGACAGCCCGCCAGAATCTGCTGCGAGAGGGTATCCCTGACGAACGCATCTTCGTGACAGGCAACACGGTCATCGATGCTTTGCTGAGTGTGGTTAAGCAAGATTATGCTTTTGACCATCCTGTGCTGAGCCAGATTGACTTCGCAGCTAATAAGGTCATCCTGGTCACTGCCCACCGCCGCGAGAACTGGGGCGAGCCGATGCGGAATATCTGCCGGGCCATTCGCCAGATTGTCGCTGCCTATCCCGAAGTGGTGATCGTCTTCTCGGTACATCTAAACCCCCAAGTGCAGAAAACGGTCAGGAAGGAGCTGGCGGGGGTAGAGCGGGTACATCTCTTGGAGCCGCTTGGTTACGAACCCTTTGTGCAGTTGATGAACAAGTGCTATTTGATCCTGACTGATTCCGGTGGGATTCAAGAGGAAGCGCCCTCCTTGGGCAAGCCAGTGTTGGTGCTGCGCAACATTACCGAGCGGCCGGAGGGGGTGGAAGCGGAGACGCTGAAGGTGGTGGGGACGGACACAGTGCATATCGTGGCCGAGGCCGAGCGCCTGTTGGACGACCCGGAGGAGTACGACCGCATGGCCCAGGCCCGCAACCCCTACGGCGATGGCCGGGCCAGTGAGCTCATCGTCACGGCTCTGTGGCAGCATATGGCTGGCGGAGGGCAGGTGGAAATAGAGAATGAAGCGCACCCTTAGCCTGGCGCAGAATCTAGCAGATGTATTGCGCTCTAGGACGATGCGGCAGACCGCCTTCGTCCTGCTCGGCAACGGGCTCAGTGCCGCGCTGGGTTTCGTGGCCATTGTCCTTGTTTCTCGCCAGCTAGGGCCAGCCGCCTTTGGCCTCTTCTCCGCAGCCACTGCTGTGTTGGCGCTAGCTACGGACCTGTCTGACTTGGGCATGAACGCCGGGCTGATCCGCTTCGCTTCTCTTTACATCGGCCAGGCGGATTTTGCCAAGGCCACCTTGATCTTTAACATCGCCTTGAAGATCAGGCTCCTGGTTAGCTCCGTGGCGTTCGGGCTGGTCTTCTTGTTGGCTCGGCCGTTGGCAGCGTACCTTCTAAGGGAACCGGCTCTCGCCACACCGCTGCGCATCGCCATCTGTGGCATCTATGGAGCGTCGCTGTTCAGCGTCGCGCTCGCCATGTTGCAGTCATACCAGTTCTTCGGCCAGGTGGTGACGGTGAATGCCGTGCAGGGGCTGGCGCGCATTGCCGCTTTGCTGGGGCTGTTGCTGCTGGACAGGTTCCAACTTGAGGGTGTGCTCACGGTTTACGTGACCGTACCCCTGTTGGCTTTCTTGGTGGCCGTCTTTCTGCTGCCAGGTGGGTCGTTCCGCTGGCAGGCGTGTGATCGGGCGCTGGCGGGGCAACTCATGAGCTTCAGCAAATGGATCATGCTGTCCATCCTCTGCGTCACCCTCTTTAATCGGCTGGACGTCTTCATGCTCACACGGCTGACCGACAGCGAGCAGGTGGGCATCTACTCCTCAGCCTACAAACTGGCCTTCGTGTTTCCCATCATCACCGGAGCGTTGACCACCGTACTGTTTCCTAAAGTCTCGGCCCTGACCGGCTCAGAAGAGATCAGATGGTACCTGCGGCGGGTGCTCCTGCTCGGTGTCCCTGTCTTGGCCATGCTCCCCCTGCTCCTGCTGATCGCCGGCCCGCTGGTCACGTTTATCTTCGGTTCGGAATATGTGGCTTCAATCCCCATCTTCCGCATTCTCCTGGCAGCGTTCGCTATCAGTATCGTGGCTAATCCCATTGGCCTGGTGTTCTATGCCCTGGACAAACCTCAGATGCTGACGTTGCTGAACGCCCTGCAACTAGCCTTCAACTTCCTGGCCAATCTCTGGCTGGTCCCTCGGTGGGGCGGTGTCGGGGCGGCCTGGGCCACGATGGGCGTGCGAGTGATCACGGTGCTATACTTCGGCTTCCATTTTCACCGGGCCTTGTTGACGGGAAGCGGGGATGAGGCCAAGATAAGACAGTGAAGACAGGGAGATGAAGATCGGAATCTGCGGTTACTATGGGCTGGGTAACTCCGGTGATGAGGCCATCCTGGCCGGTATGGTCAAAGGGCTAAGAGCCTTGGATCCCGAGGTCGAGATCGTGGTCTTCTCTCAGAACCCGGCACACACGGAGAGGGTGCACGGCCTGCCTGCGGTGTGGATGCCGCCTTTCGGCGTACGGTGGCTGGCTCGCTCGTTGCTCGAGGGCCGCCTGCTCACCAGCCTCAAGGCCCTCTGGGACATAGACGGTTTTATCCTGGGCGGTGGCGGGTTCCTTGCCGACTGGCAACGGGAAGCGATCCTCACCTGGCTCAACCCGGCCTGGTTGGCTGGGCTGCTAGGCAAGAAGCGCGTGCTGTACGCGGTAGGAGCGGGCCCTATCACCACCCGACTGGGGCGGATGGTCACTTCCACTGTCTTGAACGGCTTTGACCTGCTGAGCGTCCGTGATGAGACCTCGAAAGAGTGGCTGCTGCGGTGCGGGGTCAGGAAGGCGATAGCCGTGGTGCCTGACCCGGCCATACTGGTGGAAAGGGCCAGCGAAGAACGGGTGGCAGAAGTGTTAGCTGAGGAAGGGTTAGATGCAGCCGAAGGCCCTTGGGTGGCCATGTGCGTGGCGCCTTTCTTTCACGAACCACGCTTGTGGCCGGGGCAATTGCACCGCTATGAGAAGCTCAAAGAGGATCTCGTTCAGGTGACGGAGTTCATCGTCCGCCAGTTAAACGCCAGGGTTGTCTTCGTGCCCATGCAGCCAGCGGTAGATGGTCCTCTCTCCACCGAGGTTGCTTCTCGCCTCGCTCCCGACATGGCCGGCCGGGTGCAGGTCGTAGGCGGCGCGCTTTCGCCTCGCGACGTGATCGGACTGTTGGATCAAGCCACCTTGACGGTAGGCATGAGGTTGCACGCATTGATCCTATCCGCAGCGGCCGGCACGCCCTGTGTTGGGGTCGCCTACCACCACAAATCTCGTGACTTCCTGCGGGCCATAGGGACGGAGCGATTCGTCCCTCTCGGCGACGGCAGGCTAACAGAGGACACAGACCTTGATGTCCCCCGACTGTGCGAGTTGATCCAAGAAACCTGGGAGTGCAGAGAGGCTGTGGCTTTGGAGATCGAGGCTGCAGTCTCAGACCTGAAAGCTCGCTCACGGGAAAGCTTCACTGAAGTGTACGAAGTGCTTCGTCGGGGTCAACGACCGGCCAACCAAGAGCCATTTTACGAAGCGTTTCACAGTGCAGCGTCTCTTCAACCCCGAGTGATCCGGCCGGACAACTTCACCTATCGGGCAGTGATAGCCGCCCTCGACCGCTACTTGGGCACGGGGATGCGGGTCTTGGACATCGGCTGCGGCCTCGGCGCTCTCAGCTTCTACATGGCTAGCAAGGGCAACCAGGTTGTCGGTATCGACATCTCGGAGCGGGCCATCCAGTCCTGCCGGGCTAGCGCGCAGTCCTTGGGCTTGGCTGATCGGACGTGCTTCGAGGCCGTTGATTTCATATCTGCTACTTTCGAAGGTCCCTTCCACTTGATCCTCTGTAGCGAAGTGCTTGAACACCTTCCTGATGACTATCACGCCCTGGCCAAAATTCACGACTTGCTGAGTCCGGGAGGGGTGGTGATACTCTCCGTCCCCTCTGCCAACGCCCCAGTCCACCGGCTGCGGCTGCGTCTCTTCGGGCACGACGCTTTCGACGAGCGAGTGGGTCATCTGCGTCGCTACACCAGCGACGAGCTGACCACTAAGGTGGAGGCCGCAGGGTTGCGGGTGGTGGAATCCTGGGGCACCGAGGGTGCATTGCGCAACTTTCTCTATGTTACTCGGCCGGGGAACCTGCTGTTGCGCTTAGTTCGTTTATGGGTGTGTCCTATAGTTACCACTGTGGATAGTGTGTTCTTGAAGCTACTGGGTGAGTCTCAGATCTTCGTGGTGGCCATTAAAGAAGTCATAACGTGATGCGAATACTGGCGTTAGTATCAGTCTTCCTTCCCCATATCGGCGGCGTAGAACGCCACGTTTACAACGTAGGGCGCGAACTCACGGCCCGCGACCATCAAGTGACCATCATTACCACTCAGCATCGTGCAGACCTGGCCGAACATGAGGTCATGGACGGCATGGATGTCTGGCGGATGTCCATAAGCGGCGCGGAGGGCAATACCCGCCTTGCCATTTGGTCTTGGCTATGGCGACATCGTGACCTAATCGCTGAGGCCAATGTTGTACATTGCCATGATTCAGGAACTCTCATAGCTTGGTATTTGCCTTTCCGCTTCATTTACTTCGCGAAACCGGTATATCTCACCTTTCACGGCTTTGAGGAATTTCCTCTCCGTAGAAAGACGATATGGTTCCGCAAGCTGGCGGAAAGGCTGGCCTGGGGGAATATCTGCATTGGCCACTACATTGGCAAGTGGTATGGCACTAAGCCTAGCTTTGTCATCTATGGTGGTGTCGACTTGCCCATTGAAGCCTCTAACCAACCTGTTAAAAGCGATGCCATTTTCGTGGGGCGCTTGGAAGAGGATACCGGGGTGCTAGAATACCTTGATGCGATGCGGATTGTAAAGGCTAAACACGGTATCAATCTCAAGCTTGAACTCTGCGGTGATGGGGCACTGCGAGCAGAAATCCAGAGGCGTGTTATACAAAGTGGATTGGATGTTAATTTGCATGGTTCCGTAGAGAACCCTCAAGATTATTTGAGGAGAGGCCGCTATGCCTTTGTCTCAGGCTATCTAGCTATTCTTGAGGCGATGATCAATAAAAGGCTGGTCTTCGCTATTTATTCCAATCCCCTCAAACGGGATTATTTGCTCATGATGCCTGGAGCGGAGAGCATGATGGTCGTTGCCGGCTCAGCCGAGGAACTGGCAGAGAAATTGGCATATTACCGCTGGCATCCTGAGCAAACCGCATGGCTAATTGAGAACGCCTATCAATGGGCCAAGGAGCAAACATGGGCAAAGGTAGCCGATACCTACCTTGCTCTCTACAAGAGGAAGGGCGATGGCTAAGGTCTCCGTCATCACAACTGTCAAGAATGAAGCCAATTCTATAAAGGTGTTTCTAGATTCTCTCCTCGCTCAATCTGAGCTACCTGACGAGATTGTAATCACCGATGGCGGCTCGACTGATGAGTCAGTGGAGATAATTAAAGATTACATCGAGAAAGGCATTCCCATTAAGTTGATCGTGGCTAAGGGAGCAAATATCTCCCGAGGCAGAAATATCTCTATCCAAAATTCTTCACATGATATCATCGCTTCCACTGATGTGGGGTGCAAGTTGGACAGGAATTGGCTACGCAACATCGTGCGACCTTTTGAAGAGGACCCTATTGTAGATGTTGTCGGCGGTTTCTTCAAGGTGGCTCCCGAGACTTTCTTTGAGGAATGTGTGGCGGCGCTTACGGGTTGCCCTCCTGAGGGCACTGATCCTGATGCCTGGCTTCCTTCTAGCCGCTCTATCGCCTTCCGCAAGTCCGCTTGGGAAGCGGTGGGGGGATACCCAGAGTGGCTCGATCATGGGGAAGATACCTTCTTTGCCCTCCAACTCAGGAAGGCCGGCTTTGAATTCAGAAATGCCGAGGATGCTTGGGTATATTGGCGCCCCCGTTCCAATCTAAGAGCCCTATTCCGTCAGTACTATGGATATGCACGGGGAGATGGTCGTGCTTTGGTGAATCCGATTGGATACATGGCGCGAGCAGCTATCTATGGAGCAATGGCTGGATTGCTTGTTTTGGCAAAGCCGTCCGCTTTTGCGAGGATATTGTTGGGGAGTTTAGCTACTGCCTATCTTGGTCGAAGGATCCTAAAGGCTTGGCGCCGCGTGGCTAAATGGCCAGTGCTTTTTATCATTCCCTTTTTAGCCATTGTCAATGACCTGGCCGATATTTCTGGTTACTTACGGGGAGTAATTGAGCACTTCATGACCAGGAGGGAATGATTGTGAACGTCCTGATCGTTAATTGGTCTGGCCACTACGGAGGAGTCGAAAAGCACCTCACGATGTTAGCGGAGGGGTTTGATCGCAATCGCTATCATTTGGTCTTCGCCTTTCCGCATAACGGCCCCTTCGCGGAAATGGTGCAAGCGGCTGGGTATCAATATTATGACATCCCATCCCGTCCCGGCTGGGACTGGGAAAGTATCAGCAAACTATGCCGCATCATCCTCAGGGAGCAGATTGACCTGGTGCATGCGCAACAATCTCGGTGCCTGCTACAGGGTGGCATCGCCGCTCGACTGGCGGGGGTTCAAGGTGTCGTTCAGACCGAGCATAATATCTCCCTCGATTGGTACAGGCGTGCTCGCATCCCAAAGAGAATTCGCTGGATAAATAACCTCGTTCGCCATTTCGTTGTGCGATTCCTCGCCAGGAAGATCATCGCACTCTCCTCAGGCGTGGCACGCTTTTACACCGAAGTGCTGCGCATTAACCCAGGGAAGGTCGTGGTCATCCCCCATGCTCACCAGGTTGTCCAAGAACGTTGCACAGTTTTCTCCCCGAACGCTTCTTCGCCTATTATCGGCACCGTTGCTAACCTTACTGAGCAGAAAGGTCTGCCCTACTTGATCAAAGCTGCTGCCATAGTGCTCAAAAGCCATCCTGAGGCCCAATTTCACTTCGTCGGAGAGGGGCATCTGCGAAATAGCTTACAGCAATATATCGAGGCACTTGGGGTTACCGAAAATGTCAAGCTGCTTGGATTCCAGCCTAACGCTGCGGCCCTGATGTCCACCTTCGACATCTTCGTTTTGCCGTCGTTATGGGAGCCTTTTGGCCTTGTGCTTTTGGAGGCTATGGCTAACGGCCTACCCATCATCGCCACCGACGTTGATGGTGTCGCAGACGTGGTTTTGGATGGACAAACAGGTATTCTGGTGCCGCCAGCGGACCCGGAAGCCCTCGCTATGGCCATTCGGCGACTCATCGAGCACCCAGACCTGGCCAGAGAGATGGGGCGACGAGGTTGGGAACGGTGCGCCACTGAATTTAACGTCGAAAACATGGTCAAGCGTATTGCCGGGGTCTATGACGAGGTTGCTGCCTTGGGGTAATTTGACCGGTGAGGGCAATATGAGTAGGCTGTCAGTGGTGATTATCACAAAAAATGAGGAAGCACGAATCCGTGATTGCCTGGAGAGCGTCCGCTGGGCGGATGAAATCATCATTGTTGATGCCTGTAGCGAAGACCGGACGATAGAGATCTGTCGAGAGTATACGGACAAAGTCTATCGAAAGGCATGGCAGGGATATGCAGCCCAGAAAAACTGGGGTATCGCCCAGGCATCAGGTGATTGGGTTTTGTGTCTAGATGCCGATGAACGGGTCTCTCCCGAGCTAAGGGGGGAGATCATTAATCTGCTCCACGGCTCTCCCAACGTTGATGGCTTCTATCTTCCCCGTAAGAATTATCTAGGCGACCGCTGGATGCGCTATGCCGGGCTTTATCCCGACTATAAGCTGCGCCTTTTTCGTAAGGGCAAAGGGCACTTTGAGGGGGTGGTTCATGAGCGTGTAAAGGTAAGGGGGGAAGTGGGCTATCTCAAGGGAGCTATTCTGCATCATACGTATAAAGATCTATCAGATTACTGGGATAAGATCAATCAATACACCTCCATCGAGGCAGAAGAACTCTTCCAGCAGGGGGCTCGCTTTCGATGGTATATGCTGCTGAGGCCTCTTGCCTTGTTCTTCTGGCTTTACATATTTCGGCAGGGCTGGAGAAATGGCTTTTTGGGTTTAGTGAATAGCCTTTTTCTCTCCTGGTATCAGTTCCTGAAGTATGCCAAGCTCTGGGAAAAGCGGGGGTTCTAGTGAGAATCGGCCACGTTACCTATCGCTATAAACCAATAGTGGGCGGGATGGAGACCTATGTAGGCATGCTCTATGAGGTCTTCGCTCAAGCAGGCTATTCCCAGCGTATCTATCAGGTTAATACAGGCATTCGAGGGAAGGAATTCAGGTTTGTTCCTCGGCTACCCTTTATGCCTAAGCAGATCGCCTTTAATATAGGTCTTCCTTTTAGGCTTCTCGACTTGGCACGGGAGGATTGGTTGATCATCAACAATGCAGAGCACTACCTCCCGGTTGCTTGGCACCCCCGCACCGTCGTCCTCTCACACGGAGCCACCTGGACCGCTGACGAAAGCCCTTTGCGCCGACGCTTACGAAAGCTCTCAGCCCAGATTGCCTTCAAGGGAGCGCGGCGCTATGTCTTCAATGACACCTTTGCCATGCGGGAATTGGGAATCAACTGTCCACCTAAGAAGGGTATGTTTCAGGAAGTAGCTCCTGGCAAGTGGTTTATCCCCAATTGCGTAGACGCCGACATCTTCAGACCTAACGAGGGACTGGAAAGTCTAAAGCGGCTCAATCCCATCCTCGTCCCTCGAAACCTCACCTATCCTCGCGGCGTTGACTTGGCCATTAAGGCCTTCGCCATTTTTGTCAAAGAATACCCCCAAACCAATCTTGTCATCGTTGGCGACATCATCTACGATAACATGAGGCAATTCAGGTACAAGCTTTTGTTAACGCAGTTGATCGAAGAGTTAGATTTAGTAGGCAAGGTCTACTTTCTGGGGAACGTGGCTAGGGAGAGGATGCCTCAAATCTACTCATCAGCTATGATGACCCTCATTCCTACTCGGCGCAGTGAGGGAACATCCCTTGCCGCTTTGGAGAGCATGGCTTGCGGTATCGCTACCATTTCCACTGATGTGGAGGGCTTATTAGACCTACCTACTATTCAATGCTCAGTTGACATCAATGACATGGCAACAACTATGCTCCAGATTTACCTAATACGCGAGAGAATAGGTAAAGAACAGCAGGCAACAGTGCAACAAGTTCATAACCTTGCTAATTGGAGCAGAGCATGGCTCCGTGTCTTGGATCTCTGAAGGGCAAGTTGATTACAGTGTGGAACTATGTGCTCACAGAAGCCAAAAAATTGGCGTCTTCCTCTCGGGCTGTACGGGTCATAATGGCGCTAATGCTAATAATGTATGCGAGTTGGGGCGGATTTGTTGTCATGGCTAATAAACTGATTGACTTTTATCTATATTACTTGGCCGCCGAAGCGCTTAAACGTGGTCTCGATCTCTACCAGATCAGCGATCCCGCCTGGGCAGAGTTAGGACGCGTTCTAGCCGTTCCTCACTACGCTCCCCCGTATCGTTACCCTCCTCTCACAGCTCTCCTGGTTATGCCCCTTCTGGCCTTAAAACCCCGTTTGGCAGCTTTTGTTTGGGCGTTTATTAGTGCTCTTGCTCTAGTTGGCTCAGCATGGTTGCTGGCAGAAGCTACAAGGTCTGAGTTTGAGGGCAAGAATATATTGCCATTTGTCATCCTGGGTTTCTTTGTACCTGCTCTTACCACTCTTTACGCTGGGCAAGTGAATGCGCTTATTTTACTTACCGTAGCTTGGGCCTTTTTTGCTTTTCGACGCCGGCGAGAAACCCTTAGCGGTATAGCTTTGGCTATTGGCACCATGCTGAAAGTGATTCCAATAGCTTTGACAGCATATTTGTTTTGGCGGCAGCGCTTTCGCTTGGTAGTGGCTTTTATCGCTGGTTTATTGCTTATCGTTTTATTAACCATGCCGCTGGTGGGGGTCGAGATCTATAAGTCGTACCTAACGAACGGGATAGCTCTGGGGGTGAGAAACGAAATCATGCTTTACCCGCCCAATCAGTCATTGCTAGGGTTTCTAGCTCGCTTGTTGGTTCACCCAGCTACGGGGAGAGTAGAAGATCAGCAGATCCTGGCTCAAACCTTGGCTCGTTCCCTTTCCGTGTTAGTCGTAGCAGCAACCGTCTTAATCTGTTGGCCAAAAGGGTCTATTGAAGCTTTCTTTGACTTGGAGCTTTCGTTGGTCCTTATTGCCGTGCATTTAATCGCACCAGTCACCTGGTATCACCATCTCTTGTTGCTTGCCATTCCTTTTACCGTCTTAGCCCAGCGTGGCTGGCAAGGGACTCTATCTAATCCTATTCTCGGCCTCGCCTTGCTAGCTTATGGACTTATTGATATTCAGGGCCTATTTTGGCATCAACTGGAGCCTTACCCTTGGCTCACCTCTTTGGCTACCTACGGCATGCTTATACTCTGGGGCTTGCTTGGATGGCTGATTTTGAAGCAAAAGTTCCCCAGAGCGTGGAAGCGAGGATAGATGAAACGACACCGGGATTACTTGATTTTAGGAATCATCCATCTGATAGGTCTATTTCTCTTCTTCAAGCCCTGGGTACATGGCGCCGACGGCATGGCTTACTACTCATGGCTGCGCTCAGCGGTGATTGATGGTGATCTGAACACGGCTAACGAGTATGAGCACTTCGGTTATGGTTGGATAGCCGGCACTACTGCGACCGGGTACAAGGATAACCCGTGGGCTATCGGTTCGGCTGTCCTGTGGGCACCATTCTTCCTGATCGCCCATCTTATCGCCCGTGGCGATGGCTATGGTCCGGCATACTTCACGGCGACCAGCCTGGCTTCAACGATATATGCCTTCATCGGCTTGCTCCTTCTGTACCACTTGGCCCGTGAATTGTTTGGCTCTGGCGCAGCATTGCTGGCAACCTTCGTAATTTGGTTTACCTCGCCGCTCGTATTCTATATGTACTTGCACCCATCAATGGCTCATGCCAATGATGCCTTCGTTAACGCCCTCTTCGTTTACACTTGGTATCGGACACGCTCCAACCGAAAGGCATGGGGCTGGCTGTTGCTGGGCGCGACGATTGGGCTGGCGGCACTGGTGCGTACCCAGAATGGGCTGCTGGTGCTGATCCCAGCGATGGAACTCCTGCTCACGTTGCGAGGTGATCTTCGCAGCCGGTTCGCTCCAACAGCGCTAAATGGCATAGCCTTTGGCATAGGGCTGTTGGCGGCGTTCTTTCCACAAATGTACGTCTGGCATAAAGTTTACGACTGTTGGCTCGTCTTCAACCCTTACCACTCTTCAACAGGCAACACCTTCAATCCAACCTCGCCCAACTTTATCAATGTGCTATTCTCGCTCCACCATGGCCTGTTCACCTGGACGCCGGCACTTTTATTGGCGGTGAGCGGCCTGGCCCCCCTGACTCGCCGTGACTGGCAGCTGGCAATGCTGCTAGCTGTGGGTTTAACTTCCCAGGTGTACGTCGTCGGGGGGTGGAGTGCATGGGCGGGAGGCGCCGCCTTTGGACAGCGCTTCCTGGTTAATAACACACCGGCTTATCTGCTAGGCATGGCTGCGCTGGTCGAATCGTTGCGTAGGCATGTCGGATTGCGCGCGTTATATCCCGCCGGGGTGGCGCTGATCCTTTGGAACCTGGGCCTGGTGGCCCAATATGTGACCGAGATGATCCCACGCGAAGCACCGGTGTCACTAGGGACCATTGCTGTTAACCAACTTCATCTACTCCCAGTTATTGTGTCTCGGTTGGGTGACTTATTGGCGAAGCGATTCGGGGTCTGGAGATGAAACTGCGCATCGGCATTGACGGGCGTTATATCCAAGACCATTTCCCCGGCATCGGGCGCTATACCTATAGCCTCGCAAGGGCTCTGGCCAAAGTGGCCCCCGATGAGAGTTTCGTCATCCTCCATAATCCCACTCTCCTCAACACCCGCTACGACCTGGCCAGCCTGGCCCATTTCCCTAACATCGAACTGGTGCGAACCAACGTTCCCACCTTTTCTTGGACTGAGCAGCTTCGCCTCCCTTTGGTCATTGGCCATTTGTCATTGGACATTTGTCATTCTCCCTACTACATCAAGCCATACTGGCTGCCATGTCCCTCGGTGTTGACTGTCCACGATCTTATTCCTCTAATATACCCACAAGAATTGCCCAGTCCGGCAGCCAGATGCCTGTACCGACTGACCCACTGGCTGGCCGTACATACCGCTGACCATATCATCGCTGTCTCGGAAGCTTCTAAACATGATTTGGTGCAATTCTTCCGCTTGTCAACCAGTAAAATCAGCGTGGTACATGAAGCTGCTAGCGGACACTTTGAACCTCAATCTCCTGAAACTATCGCCAAGGTGCGCTACAAGTACCATCTTCCCAATCGCTACGTCCTCTACTTTGGCATCAACAAGCCCCACAAAAACCTCGTTCGCCTCATCGAAGCCTGGTCCTTAGTCATTGGGTCATTGGGATTTGATCATTGGTCATTGGTCATTGCTGGAAGAGAAGACCCCCGCTATCCCCATGCGCGGCGGAAGGCCGCCGAGTTAGGGCTGCAAGACAGGGTCATCTTCCTCGGCGAGGTGGCCGAGGCCGACCTGCCCGCCCTTTACAGCGGCGCAACCCTCTTCGTCTTCCCCTCCCTCTACGAGGGTTTCGGCCTGCCGGTGCTGGAGGCCATAGCCTGTGGGACGCCAGTGGTCTGCTCCAATACGTCCAGCCTGCCGGAGATCGTAGGTGAGGCGGCGCTGACCTTCGATCCTCTCGACGTTACGGAGATGGCAGCAAGGATCGAGGAGGTCTTGCACAATGAGGCGCTGCAGGAGGAGATGAGGGAGAAGGGCCTGCAACAGGCAGCGAAGTTCTCCTGGGAGCGGACGGCACAGGAGACACTAGAGGTTTATAGGGAGGTAACGAGCCGTTGAAAGTACTCCAGATTTACAAGGACTACTACCCCGTCCTGGGCGGGATCGAGAACCACATCAAGATGCTGGCCGAGGGGCTGATCGGGCGGGGCATTGACGTCCAGGTGCTGGTCACCAACACTGGGTCGAGGACGGCCATCGAGGAGATCGAAGGAGTGCCGGTGATCAAGGCCGGCTGCCCCCTACGCATCTCCGGTGCCCCCATTAGCCCCCGCTTCTACGCCTGGATGCGCCGCCTGAAGCCGGACATCGCCCACCTCCATTTCCCCAATCCACCGGGCGAACTCGGCCAGCTTTTCCTGGGGCAAAGCCGAAGGTTCGTCCTCACCTACCACAGCGACGTCGTCCGGCAGAAATATCTATTGCGCGTATACAAACCCTTTCTGTGGAAGGTTCTGGCCAAGGCCGATCGCATCATCGCCACCAGCCCCAATTACATCCGCAGTTCCCCCTATCTCAGCCGCTTTGCCGATAAGTGCACGGTCATTCCCTTGGGAATAGACCTCAAACCTTTCCAAAATGTGGATAACGGTAAGGTCCAAGCCATCAAGCGGCGCTATGGCTCACCTCTACTCCTTTTCGTGGGCAAGCTGCGCTACTACAAAGGGCTCCAATATCTCCTGGAGGCCATGTGGAGGATTGAGGTGCGGCTCCTTGTGGTGGGGGCGGGACCCATGGAAGGGGAGTGGCAGGCCCTGGCAGAGGACCTGGGCCTGAAGGATAGGGTCATCTTCCTGGGCGAGGTGGCCGATGAGGAGCTGCCTCTCTACTATCACGCCTGCGACCTCTTCGTCCTACCGGCCTCGGAACGCAGCGAGGCCTTCGGCGTGGTACAGATAGAGGCCATGGCCTGCGGTAAGCCCGTAATCTGCACCGAGCTGGGAACTGGTACTTCTTACATTAACATCCACGGCGAGACCGGGCTGGTAGTGCCGCCGCGCGATCCCAAAGCCTTAGTCGAAGCGATCAACCAACTTCTGGCGGATGAGGGCCTGCGTAAGAAGTTGGGCAAGCAGGGAAAAGAACGGGCGAGACAATTCTCCAAAGAGGTGATGGTGGATAGG
>Ga0180300_10000649_pt1 | contig 15578 bp, 15 predicted proteins | sample GuaBasSediGuay15_FD_121798 | JGI IMG/M metagenome (GOLD analysis project Ga0180300, IMG submission 121798) | Subseafloor sediment microbial communities from Guaymas Basin, Gulf of California, Mexico - Guay15, Core 4569-2, 21-24 cm | ecosystem: Environmental > Aquatic > Marine > Hydrothermal... | reverse complement strand
GTTATCCAACATAGCAAGATAGGGATAGAGCTGGCTAAGGGTTCTTGCGTCAATCTAAACAATAATATCATTACCCAGAATAAGACCGGGATAAGAGCAGAAGGAGTGAAAGAGTTTTCTATTGTGCGAAACAGCTTTTTAGGTAATTTTATTGATATTGAGATTATAGACAGTGCAGGTTCTGTGGAGAAGAATTATTTTGAAGGCAGCTTAACCTGCCTGAGGCTCAAGCAGGGTTATCCCCGAATACAGAGAAACTTTTTTAAACAGGCATATAAAAATATAATCGAGTCTTATAATGAAAGTGAGCTTCAGGCAGGCGAGAACTGGTGGGGGAGTGCTGATGAAGAGCTGATAAAAAACCGGATTTCCCAGAGAGGAAAAGGCAAGTTTATTTTTAAGCCATATTTATTAGAGCCTCCTGATTTAAAAGAGGTGGGAGTGGATTTGAAGAATAGCTGTACTTCCTGCCGATAAAAGATGAGATTTAGAGGAGCAAGGTGTTTATTTGTCTGTTCTGTCTTTGCCTTTGTTCTGCTGGAGGTCTGTGGTTTTGCCTATGATATTGAGTCTTGTTCAGGAGTATTTACATCTGCATCTGAATCTATTCTTAACCTTGTATTCTGCCCTTTAAATTATCAGGATAAAGAAACCTTCCTTAAGGATATAGATACAATTATTGCGAGATTAGGCAAAACCAGGCCATTTGATGAAGTCGTCGAAAGAATAGGAGTTTATTATATTAACCTCTCCAGAGAAGAAGAAAATACGGTTTTGAAAAGAACTCAGGGTTTTCCACCCCTCAAGGTTCGCCGGGATTTTTTAGATGGCATTTCGGCTTATCTTAAGTCTAATTATAAACTGATTATTCTTGATGCTTCAGGTGGAGTTTCCTGTGCTGAGCTTTCCTCAATTGATAAGATATCTTTGGTTATCTTAGGAAGAAGAAGGTATAAAAACAGAAGCAGTCTTGCCAAAGGGTTTTTACATGAGTTGGGTCATTCCCTGGGTCTGCGCGATGAATGTGTTAATTGCGAAAGGCTTTGTCCTCCAGGACCGCCTAATTGTGCTCCTACTAAAGAAGAAGCAAAAAGATGGTGGGGGAAGCTGGTAGGAAAGGAGTCGAGAGTAAACTATATTGCTGGCTGCTGCGGGAATAAAGACTATATCCGGCCAACCATTGCCTCATTGATGAACGATGCGGATAAGGCAGAGGATTTTGGCCCGGTTAATGAGCGGTATTTAAAAAATATATTAGAGGGATTAGGGGAGAAGTGAATCGAAGAAAGATTGGTGGTCGATCCAGATAAATATGGAGAGCCATTAAAGAGAGGACTGTATGGCTATCGAAAACTGCAGGTGGGAGATTACCGGATTATTTATAAGGTGGAGAAGAAAAACATCCTTATTTTTAAAATAGGTCACAGAAAAGAAGTTTATCGACGGGTCCACTTACGCATTAAGAGATAAGTAATGAAAAAACCTAAAACTTATTTTGATAGGCTGATGCAGAATAAAAAAATCCGCAAGATGTTCGAAGAAGAGGCGCGTTTTTGGGAAATACACAATTCCCTTGATTATCCCGAAGAGTTCACCGATGTAAAAGAGTCGTTTGAGTTTTCACCTGTTCTTTTAAAGGAAAGGGTTTTGGAAGAGAATAAACCCCGGCCCTGGTAAAGATGACACAAAATTTTTATCAAAAGACGCATAAAAATAAGGCAAAAATGGCGGTTTTGGGATAGATGTACGATTTGATAGTGCAGAGAAAAGAACGCACAATAAGGTTTTGGTTATAGATAGAGAAATAATTATCGTGGGCAGTCTTATAATTATTAGTTTGATGGGTTAAAGTACAACAATGAAGCTTCGCTGTTGATTAGAGATAGAGGTAAGGCTAAGGAGTTGATAGGGTATTTTGAGGGGATTGAGTAAAAATTAAAGTTGGCAGAAAAGGAGAGAATGGTATAATAATTGCTCGATGAAGAAAATTTTTATTTTTTTTATTTTAAATCTCCCTTTCCTATTTTCTTTCTCTCAACTTCCATTCGGTTATGATAAATATTTAGAAGAACTAAAGAACAAAAACCCTACGCTTTATAATTTTGAGAAAAGATTAAAAGATATCCAAAAAGAAATTCAAAGATTAATTAAAGATTATCAGGAAGGGAAAGTAAGCAAAGGAGATTTAAAAGATAAATTAAAACCTCTTATTAAAGAGGAAATTGAGATTATCGATAACCCTGAATATAGAATAGAGCAAAGATTAGAAGGAATTCTGCGCACACTTCCTTCTCAAAAAACTAAATCTACTCCACCCATTAAAATTGAGATTTCTCCTGAAAAGTGAGAATAATTTTTCTTCTTTGCTTTTCTTTCTTTTTCTTACTAAGTAGCAAAGGTACGTGGTATACACTTTTATAATCCTTACTTTCTCTTATATTTTCAGCTAACCATTCTAACCTAATTGGAGGTAAATCCAAGATTTTATCATTTAGGTGAGACTGTTTTTCTTCAAGGAGTTGACAAGGAGATTTATTGTCTTTATTGGTATTTTCTCTTTTATAGTTAAAGAATAAAAGGTAGGGATAGGCTTTAGCAAAGAAATCATCTCTATTCTGGTAATCTTCACATTCATAGAATTCATTCTCAATTATTTTATGAAATGCTTCTACATCCGAGTTATCCGTTAGAGACGGATCTACCTCTGGTAGAAATGTAGGTTCTTTTTGGTATTCTTCAGTGCTCTATGTTATTATCTTCTAAAATCTTCTCAAAAAAATGTGAGTGGTTTTATTTGTAACCAGGTGCTTTTAGTTTTCTAAGCTCTACACATTTTTAAATTGGCTTGACAGCCAAAAATTAAAAAATTCAAAAATTTTAAAAATGTGATATAATATTGCTTAACTTTCTGGGCCGCTGGCTCAATTGGTAGAGCAACGGACTCTTAATCCGTGGGTTGCAGGTTCGAGTCCTGCGCGGCCCATTTGTAATAATTTAAGAAGTTAAGGATTTAAAAGTTGTGGGTAAGGAATTTGAATTTTTTGAGCATACTGCAGATATTGGGGTAAGGATATATGCTCAAAGTATAGAAGAATTATTTGAAAACTCAGCCCGGGCTTTATTTAGTCTTATTACTGGAAATAGAGATATCCTTCCAAATTTAGAAAAAGAAATAATCTTAGAAGCACAAAATATTGAAGAGTTATTAGTTAATTGGCTTAATGAGCTTATTTCAGTATTTTTTACTTACAAGTTTTTGCCCAAGAGTTATAATATAAGGATAAAAGAAAAAGACCCCTATAAGTTAGAAGCTCTTTTGAAAGGTTCAGAGTATGACCCTTATATTAATGAGGTAAAAACTGAGGTTAAAGCAGCAACTTACCATAATTTAAAGATAGAGAAAACCCCTGGTGGCTATAAGGCTGAGGTTATTTTTGATGTTTAACCCTGATTTCTTTTAACTTTTTAACTAATAACTGACTATGTGGGAAGGTCTAATAGAAAAAATAACAGATTATAAATGGCGTATCCCCAAATCCTATAAGCCAGGGATGCGGGTAGAGGGAGTTATTTATGCTTCCGAGAAGATGCTTTCTCAGATAAAGAAAGATAATGCCCCTGAACAGGTAGCAAATGTGGCTTTTTTACCGGGAATTGTTAAATATTCTTTAGCTATGCCCGATATTCACTGGGGTTATGGTTTTTGTATTGGAGGAGTAGCAGCAACTGATCCTGAGGAAGGAGGAGTAATTTCTCCTGGCGGAGTTGGTTTTGACATTAATTGCGGAGTGAGACTTTTAAAAACAAATTTAGAATTAGGAGATGTAAAGGATAAAATCTCTAAGATTGTAGATGTTTTATATCAGAATGTTCCCTCGGGTGTAGGCTCAAGGGGACAAATTCGGGTTTCTAACCAGGAGGAAAGAAGGCTTCTTTTAGAAGGGGCAAGATGGGCGGTAAAAAAAGGTTTTGGAATAGGGGAGGATTTAGAAGTTTGTGAAGAGAGAGGTTCAATCGAAGGAGCGGACCCTGACAGTGTTTCTGAAAGAGCTTATGAGAGAGGAAAGCAACAAGCAGGCACTTTAGGTAGCGGAAATCATTTTTTGGAAGTTCAAGTTGTAGATGATATTTATGACAGAGAAGTTGCTGAAAAGTTAGGCTTATTTATAGGGCAAATTACAGTAATGATTCACTCTGGCTCCCGGGGGTTTGGTTATCAGGTTTGCGATGATTATGTAAGGGTAATGATTAAATGTTTGGATAAATATAATATAAGAGTTCCTGACCGCCAACTTGCCTGTGCGCCTATTAACAGCCCTGAAGCTAAAAATTATATTGGAGCAATGAAGTCTGCTGCTAATTATGCTTGGGCAAATAGGCAGGTCTTAATGCATTTAGTAAGAGAAAGCTTTGAAAAAGTCTTTTCTAAAAGCTGGCAATCTTTAGGTATGTATCTAATCTATGATGTAGCTCACAATATTGCTAAATTTGAGAAGTATATTATTGATGGTCAGGAAAAAGTTTTATGCGTTCATAGAAAGGGCGCAACCCGGGCTTTTGGTCCAGGACATAAAGAACTACCTGAGAAATATAAAGATATGGGACAGCCGGTAATTATTCCCGGTGATATGGGGAGAGCTTCTTATCTATTAGTAGGTACGAAAAAAGCAGAAGAGGAAAGTTTCAGCTCCACCTGTCATGGGGCAGGAAGGCTTAAATCTCGCCATGAAGCTATAAGGACAGGAGATTTCAATACTCTCATAAAAGAACTTAGTTCCAAAGGAATAGAGGTTAGAGCAACCGGTAAGAAAACAGTTTTGGAAGAAGCCCCTTCAGCTTATAAAAATGTAGATGAGGTTGCAGAAGTAGTCTGTAAAGCTGGGTTATCTAAGAAGGTTTGTAGAATGAAGCCTTTGTGTGTGGTGAAAGGTTGATAACAAGGAGAAAAAATGAGAGAGGAGATATTGAAGAGAGATAAATTTTTGGCCAAGAGAGATGTTTGGACTATTGGGGGAGCTTTCCGGATAATGACTCCTGAAGGAAAACTTCTTCTTTATTCTCGCCAGAAATTGTTTAGGTTAAAAGAAGACATAAGAGTTTATGCTGATTTAGAAAGAAAAAGAGAAGTTCTACATATTCAGGCTCGTCAGATTATAGATTTTGCCGCCGCCTACGATGTCATTGATTCTTTAACTCGGGAGAAAATTGGAGTGTTAAGAAGAAGAGGCTTTTCTTCTATTTTTAGAGATAAGTGGGAAATTTTAACTTCTGATGAGAGTTATTTGGCGAAGATAGAAGAAGATAGTTTATTTAAAGCTACTATCCGCAGATGGGTTTTTAATCTTATCCCCCAGACTTATTATATAGTAGATAGTAGAGAAAGAAGGTTGGCAGAAATAAAGCAATTTTTTAATCCTTTTATTCATAAATTCTTTGTAGATTTTTCTTTAGATAAGGAGAAAGTCTTAGATAAAAGGTTAGGACTGGCCGGAGTAATTTTACTTTTAGCTATAGAAGGAAGACAAAGATAGATATGTTAGATATTAAATTCATAAGAGAAAATCCCCAGATAGTGTGTCAGGCTTTAGAAGATAGAGGTTTAGATTTTGATTTAGATGGGTTTTTAAAACTGGACGAAAAAAGGAGGAGTTTTATTAAAGAAATAGATTCTTTGAGAACAGAGCTGAATAAAATAAACGATGAAATTTCTTCTCTTCTTAAAGAAAAGAAAGACCCTAAACCCAAAATAGAACAAACCAGAGAAATTTCTAAAAAACTGGATGGACTTGAAGAAGAATTTAAGAAAGTTAAAGAGCAATTCACCCAACAATTGCTAAATATCCCTAATATTCCCCATCCTTCAATCCCTAAAGGAAGTCCTGCTAATAATAAAGTAGTAAGAACCTGGGGAGAACCTAAAACTTTTTCTTTTAAGCCTTTAACCCATATAGAGTTAGCTGAAAATCTGGGTATAATTGATTTTAAGAGAGCTTCGAAAATTACTGGTTCTAACTTTATTTTATTTAAAGGGCAGGGAGCTTTATTAGAGAGAGCCTTATTTAACTTTATGCTGGATTTGCATACTCAGAAACACGGCTATAAAGAAGTATTCCCCCCTTTTTTAGTAAATAGAGCATCTATGACCGGAACAGGCCAGTTACCCAAATTAGAAGAAGATATGTATAGATTAAAGGACGATGATTTATTTTTAATTCCTACTGCTGAAGTTCCAGTTACTAATATTTTTAGAGACGAAGTCTTAGAGGAAGAACAGCTCCCTGTTTATTATACCGCTTATACTGCTTGCTTCCGGAGAGAAGCAGGTTCTTACGGAAAAGAAACTAAAGGTTTAGTGAGGGTGCATCAGTTTGATAAAGTAGAGTTAGTTAAATTTGTAAAGCCTGGAAATTCTTATGAGGAGCTTGAGAAATTGGTAAGAGATGCTGAAGAAGTTTTGCAGCTTCTTAAACTTCCTTATAGAGTAGTAATGTTGGCAACCCAAGATTTAAGTTTTTCTGCCTCTAAATGTTATGATTTAGAGGTGTATTCTCCGGGGATTGATAAGTGGTTAGAAGTTTCCAGCTGTAGCAATTTTGAAGATTTTCAAGCCAGAAGAGCCAATATAAGGTATAAAGACAAAGCTACAGGCAGGAAATTATTTCTCCATACTCTCAATGGCTCAGGGATAGCTTTAGCCAGAACTGTTGTGGCTATACTGGAGAATTACCAACAGGAAGATGGCTGTATAGTTATTCCTGAGGTTCTAAGAAAGTATATGCATGCAAGAGAAACTATCCAGCCCGAATAGCTCAAAGAAACTCTTTCAATTTGTAAAATTAATTTGTATAATAGGGATATTTCCTGTAATTATAGGGTTTATTCGGGGGCTGATTTTTGAAATTGCTAAGTTAGAACCTTTATTTTCTAAATCCTTATATTGGGGAATAGTTAGTTATTTACTTCTCCATATATTTTTAATCGAACCTTTAAAATTTTACAAGAGGACCCAGCGTTTTATCCAGGTAATTTTCGGTTTTTTCTCTCCTTTGTTTAAAGTCTCTTACTATATTATCCCTTTCTGGATTATTATTCTTATAGTTATTTATCTAATTTTTAACAAAATTTTAAAATTTGAACAAGGCACATTTCTATTTTTCTTTTTTTCCGGCTTTTTCTTCTCGATGCATATAGTCTGTGTGGCTAAGATATTAAAAGTAGATGAGCTGAGAAAAATTATAGACTATCTTTTTATAATCTTTGTCGTCATTATAATAAACATTTTCTTTTTTTCTTTTAACCTGAAGTTGTATCATTCAGAGTTTTCAGTAGTTGAGGTGGGAAGGCAGGGTATAGATAGCGGGTTAAAATTAGCTGAAGCTGTTTTTAACCAGTTGTTTGTCCCTGAAGTTAAGTAAGTCTTGAAATTAATTTAGCTAAAGAGGGCTTAGCTCTAAGTGATAATTGAGAAGAAGAATCACTCTTAAAAATATTCCTATATTCTTGAGAATGTAAGAAGGTTGTAGTAGAATAAAGGAGTATAAAATATAAAGATAGAAACCTAGGCCATTTTCTTTCTTCTAAGGTAAGAAGCGGGTAGCTAAAATTCTTTTTTAGAGAACAAGAGTTAAATTAGCTTTCTAAACAAAGTGGAAAAAGAGGCCTTCTCGCTAAACTAAACTGGGAGTTGAAATAAGGTTTCTTTGGAGGGGTGGCCGAGTGGTTTTCCACCCAGGGTGGATCCGCCTCTGGCGGAAAGGCGGCGGTTTGCTAAAGAAAATTTCTTCTTAGAGAGCAAGGGTTGAGTTAACTCTCTAAAGAAAGTGAGGAGAGGGGCCTTCGCTAAACTAAACTGGGAGTTGAAATAAGGTTTCTTTGGAGGGGTGGCCGAGTGGTTTAAGGCGGCGGTTTGCTAAACCGCTGTAGGGTCGAAAGGCTCTACCTGGGGTTCAAATCCCCACCCCTCCGCCAGTTTTCCTTTATTAAATTCAGAAATTTTAGTAAGGATTTTTATAGATAAAGAGAGGAGGTGGAAGATATGTTTTTTGGGTTAGGAGTATTGGCGTTAGTAATTATTTTTATTTTAGGGGTCGTAGCTATTTACAACAGCTTAGTGAGGCTTCGCAACAGGGTAAAAAATGCCTGGTCTCAAATTGATGTCCAGCTTAAAAGAAGACATGATTTAATCCCTAACTTAGTAGAAGTAGCTAAAGGCTATATGGCTCACGAGAGGCAAACTCTAGAAAATGTAATTAAGGCAAGAACTCAAGCAGTTCAAGCAACTTCTATAAAAGATAAGGCTCAGGCCGAGAATTTCTTGACTTCTACTTTACGCTCTCTTTTTGCGGTAGTAGAAAATTATCCTAACCTTAAGGCTGATTCTCAAATGCTTTCTCTCCAGGAAGAATTGACAAATACTGAAAATCGTATTTCTTTTGCCCGCCAATATTATAATGATGAGGTTACTCGCTTTAATACTAAGTTAGAAACTTTCCCTTCTAATCTTATTGCTGGCTGGTTTGGTTTTCAGAAAGAGGAATTATTTGAGTTAGAGGAGAGGGCTCAAAAAGAACCCCCTCAGGTTAAATTTTAATCTTCAAAAATAATGCCCTTTTCTTTTATTGAGATAGAGAAAAGGAAAACCCGGATAGTTTTTCTTTTTTTCTTTATTCTCTTGTTGTTCTACTTTTTTTCTGCTTGGTTAATTATAGTTGCTGTAAAATTTTTCTTCTTCGCCTTTTCAGGATTACGTTTACGCTCTTTTTTTTATTTCTCACCTAAATTAATAGGAGGAATTTTTGTTGTAGCTTTGATATCTGCGATTTTCCATTGGGTTTTTTCAATATCTAATGTTAACGAACGTATAATTAAAGTTTTAGGCTCGAAGGAACCTGATAAAGATGATTTATATCATAAGAGATTTATGAATATTATAGAAGAAGTAAAGATTGCTTCAGGCGGTTTGAATATTTCAGCTGTAGTTATGCCTATATTAGCTATGAACGCTTTCTCTTTAGCTAATTTTAAAAACCAGGGTATTATTGGAATCACCGAAGGTTTGCTTGCGCGTTTAGATAGAGCAGAAATCGAAGCAGTAGTTGCCCATGAAGTTGCTCACATTGTTTCTAGAGATACTTTAATCAAGACAGTAGCTGTTTCCATATTTGGAGTGTACGGGAGTATCTTGGCAAAAGTGAAAAATAGTTTGACTGAGACAAGGTATAGTTATGGAAGGGGAAGGGGCTTAGTTTTTCTCGTTTTTATGTATGTTGTACTTTCCTTGATAAATTCTTTAGGTAAGATTATTTCCTGTTTTATTTCCCGCCAATGTGAATATAGAGCAGATTCAGTAGCCGTGAGACTAACTCGGGACCCTTTGAGCTTAGCCAAAGCTCTTTACAAAATATCTATCCATTGGCGGGGTGCAGGGTTAGGTTACGAGAGTTTAGAGAGCATATTTATAATTAACCCTGCTTATAGGGGATTAGATGAGAAAGAAGGTTTTTTTGCCAGCCTTTTTTCTACCCATCCACCTCTTTTAAAAAGAATAAATATACTTTTAGATATGGCCCATGCTGATTTTGGAGAACTTACCTTAACTTCTCAGCAGAAGAAACCCCGAAGAGTTAAGCCTCCTCAGCCTCTTTCGGAAACTCAACTTCGATGGTTTGCTAACAAAGATGGAGTTTGGCAGGGCCCATTTTCAGCTTCTCAGTTAATTAGTTTAGAGTGGGTTACCAATCAAACTTTCCTTAAAAGAGAAAATAGTAATAAAATTTGTTTTCTTTATCAAGAGCCCTCTCTCTTAGAATTAGTTCATCAGAAAAGAGGGGGGAGCATGCTTTGTCCTTTGTGTTTTCATCCTTTAGCTAAGGGTTATTATGAAGGAGTTTTAGTCTATTTATGCAATTCTTGTGGAGGTATTTTGGTTAAAGAGGAGAAACTTCCCCGGATTTTAATTAGAGAAGAAATTGGTTTTTCTTCAGAGGTAATCGAAAAAGCTAAAAATGTTGAACAACTTTCTAAAAAAACTTTTCTTCCTCAGAAAAATATTACCGCAGTTCTTTTGTGTCCTTTATGTAGACAGAAGATGCTTCGGAATTTCTATACTTTAGCCGTTCTTCTGGAAGTAGACAGATGTTATTACTGTAAAGTAATTTGGTTTGATAAAGATGAGCTGGAAGTATTACAGTATTTTGTAGAGAAGGCACGAGGTTCAATTAGGTAAATTTATCTGTTGAATGATTCTGTCGGGGAGGATAAAATATATTTGTTTATTTAAAAGGAGGTGGAGACTATGTCTTTTACGGTAGATGTTAAGGAAGAAGATAAAGGGGTTTTTACTGCTTATTGTCAGGGTTCTCTTGATACAACTACTTATTCAGAGTTTGAGAAGGAGATAAATTCTCTTCTAAGAGAAAATGTAAAGGTAGTTATTCTCAATATGGAGAAAGTTTCTTATATAAGTAGTATGGGGGTTTCTTCAATTCTTGAGGCAAAGAGACGCTTTGAAGAGGAGGGTATAGTATTTATTCTTTTAGACCTACAGCCTCAGGTTAAAAAAGTATTCGATATTATAAAGGCTTTTCCTGTCCAGACAATCTTTACCAGCGTAGAAGAATTAGACGGCTATTTGAAAAGTATACAGGATAAATATAAAGAAGAAGATAAAAACTAATGCCTCACAAATTATCTTCCTATGGCAGCTTATTTGTTTATAGTCTTAACTGTTTTATTCTGGGGGGCAGCTCCTATATTTGATAAGGTAGCTTTAAGGGAAGCTTATCCTCTTTCTGGTTTAATTATAAGAAGTATAGCCGTATTTTTATCTCTGATTATCCTCAGTTTTTTTATGAAGGACACTTTCTTCAGCTCTTTTAAACTTTCTTTCAAAAGTATAATCTTATTTTCTCTTTCAGGGGTTTTTGCTGGATTATTGGGCATGCTTACTTACTATTCAGCTTTAAAGAGCCTTCCTTCTTCTGTAGTTGTTCCTTTGTGTTCAGTTTATCCTTTGGTTACTGCTCTGTTAGGAATGCTTCTTTTGTCCGAGGGTTTTAGCTGGCTGAGATTATTAGGAGTTATTTTGATAATAATTGGTGTGTGGCTGGTAAGATGAGTTTATTCTTGAATCTTGTTATATTTATTCTGGGGCTTATTATTCTCAGTATTTCTTCTGACTTTCTTATAAAAAGTTCAGTGAGGTTAGCCCATCTTTTAAGGTTTACTACTCTTTTTATAGGGTTAGTATTTATTGCTTTTGGCACATCTCTGCCGGAAGCGAGTGTAAGTTTAGTGGCAGTAATTAAGAAATACAAAGATATAGCCTTGGGGAATATAGTAGGAAGTAATATTGCTAATATCGGCTTAGTTTTAGGCTTATCAGGATTAATAAAGCCTCTTAGAGTAGATAGATCTTTGCTTAAAAAAGAAGTATCTATTATGGTTTTATCTACACTTTTTCTTTATATCTTTTCTTTAGATGGTTTGCTTTCTCGCCTCGAAGGTTTAATATTTATTTGGGGATTTTGTCTTTTTTTTGTCTTTACCTGTAAATCTTCTAAATTGAATAAAGATAAGGAGATTGACTCTCAGGAGTTTAAGGTTGGTGGGCTTTTTAGTAAAGTTAACTCTAAGTTAATAATATTCTTTTATTTTCTCTTATCTTTAGCCTTTCTTTTAGTAAGTGCTAATATGATGGTTAATTCCGGAGTAAATATCGCTAAATTTTTTAAGATAAGTCCCTGGATTATTGCCATTACCGTATTTAGTGTAGGAACTTCTCTCCCCGAGCTAGCTGCCTCAATTTCGGCATCAGTTAAAAAGGTTTCTTCTCTAAGTGTAGGCAATGTCATAGGTAGTAATGTATTTAATATCTTAGTTGTGTTAGGATTAGCCTCTTTGATAAGGCCAATAACTTTAGATAAGTCTATTTTAAACTTTGAACTTCCTATTTTGATTATTTTTAGTATAATAGTACCTCTTTTTGTAAAGAGTGGTTTTTCTCGCTTTAAATCTTTTATTTTATTTTTAGGCTATATTTTATTTTTAATAAGCTTATTTTAAATAATGAGTTATCTAGTTTTTGCTCGAAAATACAGGCCTCAGGATTTTTCAGAGGTAGTAGGCCAGGAAGGAGTAGTTAAAAGGCTTACTGAGTGTATAAATTCTAAAAGGATACACCAGGCTTATTTGTTTTCCGGGCCTCGGGGAGTAGGAAAAACTTCTTTAGCCAGGATTTTAGCTAAAGCTTTTAATTGTCAGAGTTTTCCCGAACCTACCCCCAAACCCTGTAGAAAATGTGCAAGTTGTGTAGAGATTCAGGAAGGAAGGTCTTTAGATGTTATTGAGATAGACGGTGCTTCTAATAGAGGAATAGATGAGATAAGAGAATTGAGAGAGAATGTAAAATTTAAACCCAGTTACTCCCGGTACAAAGTCTATATTATCGATGAAGTGCACCAGATTACTGACGCAGCTTTTAATGCTCTTTTAAAGACTTTAGAGGAACCTCCTGACCACGTGAAATTTATTTTTGCTACTACTGCTCCTTATAAAGTTCCTTTGACTATTTTATCCCGCTGTCAGAGGTTTAACTTTAGGCTCCTTTCTGAAGGGGAGATTATTAGAAAGCTTGAATTTATAGCTAAGAAAGAAAACATCCCCGTAGATAAAGATATCTTGAGATATGTAGCCAGGGCTTCTTCAGGAAGTATCCGTGATGCTGAGTCTATCTTTGACCAGATAGTTCCCCTTCTTACCGAAGGAGTAAAGTTTGAAGATATATTAGACATCTTAGGCCAAATTCCTGAGACTGTGATTAGTTCTTTTGTAGAAAACCTTCTTAAAAAAGAATTAGAGAATCTTCTTACCTTTATCAATGAGGTAGTAGAACAAGGCTATGAATTAGGGAATTTTCTGGACGGAGTTATTGAATATATAAGAAATATTATTTTGGCTAAATTAGGAAGAGGGGTTCTTTCTCGAATAGTAGGAGTATCTGCCGAGGCCCAAGAGCGATTTTTAGAACTTAGTAAAATTACTGATATCCCTTTTCTAATTAAGATAATAGAATCTTTGATTGAGGTTAAAAAGATAGGTAGATTTTTCCCTTCTTTAAGAGTGCCTTTAGAAGTAGAAGTTGTAAAGCTTACTCATTTTCAGGAGGCTATCCCTGAAAAAGAAAAACCATCTAATATAGAACAAACAGAAGAACTAAAAACTTCTCTAGATACCTTTAAGCATAAATCAGCCACTCTAAACTTAGAAGGTCTTTCTAAGTTTGTAAAATCTCTTAAGGGAGATACCCCTCCTGAAGGTTCTCAGGAAGAACCTTCTTTTTCTGAAGAAAAATCAGAAGAAACAATTACTGAGGAAGAAGTTAAAGCTGTCTGGGAAGAGTTAATTGAAGATATAGCCTCTACTAAAATGTCCATAGCCACTTATTTAAAAGAGGCAGAAGTAAAGGCCACTGAAGGAAGGGTTATAAAGTTAGGTTTTCCTAAGAATTTCAAATTTCCTAAGGAGTTTTTGGAAGGTAGGGAAAGAAAAAGGATGGTTGAAGAAGCTTTCAGCCGGAAGTTAAATAAGAAAGTAGGTGTAGAATATTTACTTACTGAGGAAGTTCGCCAGGTTCAAAATCATCCTTCTCGTCCTAAAGAAGATTTAGGCAAAATCATAAAGAGTTTTGATGGAGAAATTATTACTTAACTCTGATTATGAGTAGTTATCCTCAAATCTTAGAAGACCTCATAGCTTCATTAAGTTATCTCCCGGGAATTGGCAGGAGGAGTGCTGAAAGAATAGCCTTATATATTTTAGAAGCTGACTTAGATAAAGTAAAAAAGCTCTCTGAACTTATTTTAGGGGTGAGAGAAAAGATTAAGCCTTGTTCAGTGTGCCATAATTTTTCTACTGGAGAACTCTGTTCAATTTGTAAGAACCCTTCCCGGGATAAGTCTTTGGTGTGCGTGGTAGAATATCCTAAAGACGTCCTGGCTTTAGAGAAGGCCGGGGTATTTAAAGGGGTTTATTATGTGCTTTTAGGTTCGATTTCGCCAATTGAAGGGAGAGGCCCAGAAAGTATTGATTTATCCCGCCTTATAAACAGGATAAATAAAGGAGAAGTTAAGGAAGTAATAATTGCTACTGATTCTGATGCTGAAGGAGAAGCAACTGCTGTATTTTTAAGAGATGTACTTTCAAAATTTAATATAAGGCTATCAAGGATAGGTATAGGCCTTCCTTTAGGTTCTCAGATAGAATATGCCGACTCCGCCACCTTGGGTAAGGCTTTGCAGGAACGGAAGTTCTTACTATAAATAAAAAAGTTTCAAGGTTTTAGGTTTAAAAGTCATAAAGAATTAAAAAGAAATTTTATGAATACGCTTTATGTTCTGCAAGAGAGTGTATTCCTATGCTTTCTCTTTCTGGAACACAAGGATTGATAAATAATCCTGAACTTGCAAAACTTAGAAATGATTGTATAATTATATGCAAAATGCTCCATAAGTTAATTCAGTCCATTAGTTGATCTTTGACTTTTGAACTTTTGACTTTTAAACTTTACACTTTAGACTAATTTTCCCCGGTAGCTCAGTAGGTAGAGCAGGTGGCTGTGCGAGGTCTGAAAGACCGAGCAAAACAGTTCTTTGAAAGGAGGAGGTGCGGTTGGCAAAAGATAAGAGGCACTATATTGACCGCCGGCAATATTTAATAGCTGCTGTTTATAAAAGGCGTAGAAAAATTAGAAGAATGGCTATTGAATATAAAGGCGGTAAGTGTGAAATTTGTGGATACAGCAGGTGTGAGGAAACTTTGGAATTTCATCATATTGATACTACAAGGAAGGAATTTAGTATTTCTAGCAGAGGCTACACCCGAAGTTGGAAGAAGGTTAAAGAAGAATTGGAGAAGTGCATATTAGTCTGCGCCAACTGCCACCATGAGTTCCACGCTCGGTCTATAAAAGTGCAGCCTCCGATGGAAACATCGGAGTGAGAACCGGGTGAATTCAGGGAAGCCTGCACTCTAAACTCAATGTAGTTTAGGGATGGTAACCCTGAGCCAAGCCCTGAACCCGTGCGTAGCAAGTGGTTCGGGGAAGGTGCAGAGACTATCCCGAAAGGGAGCCGTGAACCGGAACAAAGTTCGATTCACGGTCATGAACCGATTTATAACCTGGTTCATGGTACTCTACATATTTAAATATGTGGGGGAAGCGCCCGGCACCTAAGTCATGAATCGTAATGGTTCATGATATGGTGAAGAGATAGTCCAGGCCTTAAGGAAACTTAAGGATTTACCTGTAACCACCGGGTCCGAGGTTCGAGTCCTCGCCGGGGAGCCATATTTGACTATTGGCGAACCAATCAGTATAGAGAATTTCTTGAAGAGATAATCCTGTATGTGGTAAATCCCAAAGGCTTATTTTTATTCTGTCCTCATAGAAGACAACTTCTCTTAAAAGAACCTGAAGGAGCCTCTGCTGGTCAACTGGTTTAAGACGGTCAAAAAGAAAATCAAATTCATCAAGATAATTCTTAAGAACCCTGCCATCAACGGCATATCTTTTTCTTTCC
>Ga0180300_10000648_pt1 | contig 15578 bp, 13 predicted proteins | sample GuaBasSediGuay15_FD_121798 | JGI IMG/M metagenome (GOLD analysis project Ga0180300, IMG submission 121798) | Subseafloor sediment microbial communities from Guaymas Basin, Gulf of California, Mexico - Guay15, Core 4569-2, 21-24 cm | ecosystem: Environmental > Aquatic > Marine > Hydrothermal... | reverse complement strand
TTCTTTCTGGGACTTTTCTCACTAAGCGCTGCGCTTGTTGACCTGCGGGCTGGGGTGGCGATTGCTCTTGTCTCCTTCTTCGCTCTGTTTGCGATAAGGCGGTTTTATCTGTTCAAATATCTTGTTCTTGTAGTGATGATAGGCGGGGCGATTGTCTGTGCCGACACAATATTCTGCAAGGTCTGTGCGGTTGCGACATTTGAGGCGTCGCTGCCGTATGCCCTCAGCCCTTCTGCGGGGATTCCTGTTAAGGTGTTGAGCGCGCCGTTTCTGATACATCTTGCGGTGGGTGCGCTGGCGATTGTTGGTCTGCTGTGGGCGCAGAGGTTCTGGTGCCGTTACATCTGCCCATTCGGCGCTGTTATGGGGCTTACCAATCGTTTCAGTGCTCTTCGCCTAATGCGTGACCCGCAAAAATGTAACCCAAAGACCTGCAGGGGTGCCTGTATTCGCGCCTGTCCGATGGGGGTTACATCTATTCCGCGGCTTAAGTCTGTTGACTCAACCGACTGCATCCGCTGCGGCGACTGTGTGGATGCCTGCCCAAGTGGGGCGCTACGCCTCCGCTTCTCCCTCAAGCGATGAGAGCACCTCCTTAACTATCATGTCAGGTTCCGCCAAGCGCCCTTTGCCTATTTTGCCAGATGCGAGCCGTCCTTCAACCGGTCCGATGATACGCCAGCCGTCCGACTCAAGCAGTCTGATAGCCCGCTGAACGGGTCCACCGCTGAACATCTGTTCCTCCATAGCGGGGGCGATAAGGCGTGGTTTTGTGTGGAAGCACAAAGCGGTGGCAACAAGGAGGTTGTCGGCGATACCGTATGCGATTTTGCAGACTGTGGCGGCGGTGGCAGGCGCGATAAGCAGGCATCTTGCCCTGCCAGCAAGCCGCACATGTATGGGCTGCTCCTGATGAGTAAAAAAGTCCGACAGAACAGGTCTTCCGGTCAAGCCTTCAAAGGAGGCGCAACCGACAAACTTAAGCGCCGCGGGGGTCAGAACCACCTCCACTCTTTTGCCTTCTTTTGTGAGACGCGATACAAGGGAGACCGCTTTGAAAGCGGCGGCGGAACCTGTCACGCCCACAACGATGTCGGTATCTGTTCGCATTGCTACACCCTGACAGCGTATGGGATGCCGAAGGCGTCCAGGCAGCGGCGCAAGGCGGCGATGCGCTCTTTCTCATCCTGCGGCAGCAGAAGTGGTCTTCCCCGACCGTCAAATATCACTCCCGCTACACCGCCTTTGACGCGACCTGAAACCGTCTCCCCTTTCCCCGCGCCCACATCAAACTTCCTTGTCGGTCTTACCTCAATTTCTGCTTCCTCGCCAGCCGGCACATCAAAAACGCGAACCTCGCCAAACATTAGGTCAAACTCTTCTGTTTTTCCTTTTGGCGGGGTGATACGGCAACGAGCGACGATGTCGTTGGGGCGGGCGGTGCCTTTCGGCGCTATGGCTGTGCCTAACTCAATCAGGCAATCGCGGATGAAGACCTGTTCTGCGGCGTCGGGAAGCACACTTGCCAGAACGCCCAGTTGCGGCATCATAAATATGGAGTCAACCGCAAGACGGGTGACTCCTTCTGGCTGGAAGGCGTCCAGCATCATGAGCGCCGCCTGACGCCGCATCGGTGCGTGGCTCAAAACACCCCCAGACCCCACCAGCATGTCCAACTCCATCATATCTATCAGCGTCTGTCCTGTGGTTTCCTGCTTGAAGGTGTCGGCTATCGTGCGCTCAAGGTGTATACCTTTCAGTCCCACGGCGAGGAATTTGTGATGCTCAAAGGCGAGGCGCAGTGCTTCGCGCGCCACGGCGTGCTCCACAAGAAGGTCGTCCAGCGTCTGCGGAATCGTTGTCGGGCGTATCATCTTGTTGCGGAGGCGGTTCTTTATGTCGTCGCGGTCGGGCTCAAACGGCAGCCACCGCACTATGTTCTCTATGCCGGTCTCCTTCAAAACATTGCATATGGAATACGACATCCCGAGGTTGGCGGAGACCGTTCGGTTGAAGACGCCTTTGAAGACGGAGAAGACATCGGTTGTGGCGCCGCCGATGTCCACACCCAGAACCGTCATGTCCCACCGCTGCGCTATGAAACGCATCATATCGCCCACCGCCTTCGGCGTTGACATTATGTCCCTGTCAGTCCACTTCATCAGTTTGTCATAGCCTGGTGCGTGGCTCATCACATGGGTGAGGAAGACCTCGTGTATCGCGTGGCGGGCGGGTTCAAGGTTCTCGCGCTCCAGCACAGGACGAATGTTCGGAACAACCTTTAAGTCAAACTTGTCGGATAGGAGTTGTTTGACATCGTCGGCGGCGTCCTTGTTGCCGCCGTATATGACAGGCAGACGGAAGTCGGTTCCGAAGCGGGGACGCGGGTCAGCAGCGAGAACTATCTCCGCAAGGCTGACAACATGGCTCTTTGTGCCGCCGTCAACTCCGCCTGACAGAAGCACTATGTCAGGACGCAGATTGCGCAACCTTTGAATCTTCTCGTGCTCCTGCCGCTCATCGTCCACAGAGAGCACATCCATGACGATGGCGCCTGCGCCCAGAGCCGCCCGCTCCGCCGACTCCGCCGTCATCTTCCTCACCACTCCCGCCACCGCCATCTGCAATCCGCCGCCCGCTGATGAGGTGGACAGATACAAGTCCACACCGTTGCCCTTGCCGTCGTCAGGCTTTAAGATGCCGTCCTCCTTGAGCAGTTTGCGTTGCGTCAACTCCTCAACCTCGGTGACCGCGTTGCGAACGCCGATGGTCACATCGTCAAACGGCGACTCAACCGTGGTCGGCGCCTCGCCACGCACTATCAACCGATACTCCTTGTCGCGCTTCTCTATCAGTATCGCCTTCGTCGTCGTTGAACCACAATCTGTCGCAAGTATTGAGCGCATCTCCTTGCCGGCTGCCATCTCCTCGCCCTCCCTAACCGCTTATCCCCAACCAGTCGTGATACAGAAAGACAAGCCGGTCTATGAACAGCGACATACGCCCCTGAATGGTCGTGCCGAATATGGTGCCGAAGCAGACCATCAGGAAGTAACGCCCAAGGCGGCTTGAGCCGCGTAAAACCGGGTTCGTCTCGTGCCTGAATGTGAAGAAGAAATACGAAAGCACGCATAGCACAACAACCACAAAGACAAGATTGGAGAAGTTGAGCCAGGTGAAGTGGAGGGAGCCTGCGCTTTCGGTGAGTATCGGCTTGAATGTCTGAATGACCTGTCCGCGTTCGCTGAAGAAGAACTGAAATGTTCCGCGGAAAGCGCCGCCTGCGCCTGTTCCCATAAAGAACATTATCACAAATCGGCTTATCCACACATGGCGCCGCGACAACTGGAAATACCACATAACGCCCGGAATGAGAACAAGAAGCCATAGATAGTTTGCAGGCTGTCCCTCTGCGCCAAACATTCGGTCAAGCCATTGCGGCTGTATCACTTCTGTCCACACAACCCCTGTGCCGTAGCCCACTGACAAGCCCACAAGTATGTGCTCAAGGAAGCGGTATATCGGGTTTTCGCGGTAGAGGAACGAGTAAATGCCGATTGTGCATATGGCGCCTATCCCAACACCAAGCCGTTCCCAGAAACCGTCAAATCCCTGACGCAGCGAATAGACGATGCAGTCGCACGCGATGTAGACCACCACCAGAACCGCGATGATGAGGAAGACCAACTTTTCTACGCTGATTCGCTCCTTCTTTTCAAGTTCAGTGGGTTCCGGCATTATCTCAACTCCTTCTTAAGTTTCTTTTCACGACGGCGACTGGCGAGGTAGCCGATATTGCCGAGAATCAAGGCGATGATGACCCAGAGATGTGCGAGGTTTTGGGAGCCCATACCGCGGGATGCCTGACCGCGTATGTTGAGGAGTTGTTCGTATTGAGCGGCGCCGCTCAAACCCTCCATCATCCCCACAACCTGACCTGCGTCTATCAGCGGTCTGATGGACGGACCGATGATTGCCGTCACACCCACACCGATGTCAAAATGGGCTTCAGGTTGGGCGTAGTAGACCCAGTCCGCGTAGGCGCCTGAACCTGTCACATCAAAGACAAGGGCAAAGTCGCGCAATCCGCGGATGTTCTTCATCATCGGCACATCGCGGATCGGCGTTCCGCGGTAGTCCTTTGATATTATCGCATACATATCGCGAACAAACGCCATATAGTCGGCGAACCGCATCTGACGGAAGCCGAAGTTGACCCAGTCAACGCCGTAACGCTTGTTGTATTTCTTGGCTATGCGCTCTGCAATGCGCTCCGCCATCATCGGTCCCTCTGGCAGAAGGTGGCTCATTATGGCAAAACGCACTCCACGACGGAAAAGGTGCTCTATCATCGCCGCCGTCTGCGGCTGGTTCTCCGCCTTCACACTCGGCGACCAGTCCATCGCCAAAAGCACAAATTTTTCAGGTCCCCGCTTGTTGTTCTCCGCTATCTCCTCCACCTTGTCGTAGAGTTTCCTAACCACAGGTGAGACTTCCATCTTCACAGGTATCGGAACAAAAAACGGAATGCTCACAAGCACAAAGACGACAAGATAGATTATACGCGGGTCAATCTTCTGCAGTCTGTCGTACCAGGCGATTCTGGAAGGCGCTTCTCCGTTCATAGCACCACTCCTTATTGTCTGTCAAAGAAGGAGCCGCGTTCAAGCGAGAGCCAGATTCGCAGGGACATAGCAAGCCCCCCGATAGCAGCGCCGAAAAGGATGCCTCTCTGCGCCGCTCCGTTCCAGTACTGCATCAGCCACTCCCTTATCGTGTCCACCCGTATGCGGCTCAGCCACCACAGTCCCGGGTCGTTCTCGTATCCTTTAAGCCAGAGGGTCACCTCTTGTCCTGTGGGTATCTGCCCGAGCATGACGACAACGGCGGCAGCCATCATCACCGCCGCCTCGCCGCTCTTTATCCGAAACGAACGATACGCCGCACTCACTATGTAGAACGCAAGCAGCGAGAATATCGTTGAGTCAAGCGGAACGCGCATGTTGTCCCAGAGAAGGTTGTAGATGCGCCAGACGGTGTCGCCCTCCGCGGCGTGAGAATAGTATCGCACAAGATGCACAATCAGCATCACAAAGAGCGCCACGATTAGCGCCGCAGAGTTATGCCAGCCAGAACGCCTCAACACCACCCTTGTGCCGTGCAGCCTCAAAAGGTTTATAACCCCAAGCAGAAACGCACACGCCCCTATCGCCAATGTCACCTTCCCTATCTCAACAATCAACTTGGATATGCCAGTCTCTCCCGGCAGCACGAATTCAAGGAAGTAGTAGAGACCGCCAACAAAGGTGAGGATTATGATGATGTTCCTACGCATCGGCGTCCTCCTATCTTAACAGCAAATCAAGCAACCAGTTGGAGAAGAAGACATTAGGCGCAAAAGCCATAAGGAGTCCGAAGACCAGCAGCAAGACAGTGAGAGTAGCCAGTATCATCTTGCCGATATCCTGACCGCGCAGAGAGCCGATCATGGTCGGCTCGTGGGTGAGATATGCAGTGGCGGCGTAGAACTCCTCGCCGATAATGGTGTAGTCGCAGGCGGTGATGAAGAAGGGGATCTGCAGGATGTCTGGTGTGCCTGCGACCTGAATGGCGCCGACTTGGCTGCCGGCTTCCGCCAGAATCAGCGATTCCGCCGCAAAATAGCCGAAGAAAAATGTCGCCGCCACACGCTCACGATGCATTATCCCCACAACCCCCGCCGCATACGGAAACTGCCCAGGTATGAATATCACATCCTCCGCCTTGAAAAGGTCCAGTTTGCCCGCATCCGCATATGCTTCCCGCACCGCTTCCTCGGCTATCGGATACAGCAGATATGAGTTGACAGGAACTATGATGCGCAGGTCGTATTTTGCCGCAAGCCTCGCCACATGGGATAGGATTGCCACCGAGCACAGACCCTCAATGCTCAACCAGGAGAGTCCTGTTGAGTAGAGAACAGGGCGTCCCATTTCTGTGGCGCGTCCCACCGCTTCATCTATCGCCGAGAGTCCTGCGATGGGGCGGATGTATATTTCGCCCTTTCCCGCGCGCGCGCGCAGGATGTATAGCACTATCGGCGCGCTGAACACCGCCGTCAGTATCAGCATCGTGTATGTTGCGTGCATCCGCTCTCCTCCTCCGGCAGCCCCTCTTCACTGTATTTCTCAATGCGCTCCGCAAGGCGCGCTATGTTCTCTCGCTCGCTCAAAAACGCCACCAGTTTGTCAACCCGCTCCCGCCCGAATATCGGATACAGAAACGCAACCAAGGTTGAAAGATACTGCGAACCTATAAATGTGAGCGGTCGCACAACCTCAAGCAGCACAGCTACCGGCACCTCAAACCCCTGACGAACCACCCATCTCGCCGCCTTCTCTATCATCCTCTCCGCTTCCTTCTCGTCCAACTCCAGTGGGTCTTCCAACACGCCTAAGCGCCTCCAAAATTTCGTCTCTCTGACCAGGTGGCATAAAGACGCGCATCTTGCCGTAAAAGACCTTCTCGCCGTCTGTGTGGAGTTCCGCACCGCTTCTGACAAGCCGTTGCCCGAACAGCGATATCCGCGTCAGTCCCTCCTCGCTCAATCTGTATTTCAGAGGAAAGAAGTAGTCCGCCAGCGCAAGCAGAAGAACAAGCACCATAACAATACAGAGCAGAACGCTCTGTGAGTAGAGATAAATGGTGATGGTGGCAAGAAGAATCAGCACCACGCTGAAAAAGCGCCTTATGAACCTGTCCTGCGCCCACGGCCATACCGTCCATTCCCTCACTTCCGCCATTGCAGTAATCTCTCCCGCCGTTGCTCCTCCGCCCGACCTATCTCTTCCATTCTGCTTACTTGCTTCGGCTCGCTTAAGTCAACTATCAGCCATCTCTGCCGCCAGTCCTCATCCAGCCGTTTTACAACAAGCACATCAAGGTGAACATACTCGCTTTCGTCGTATGTTCTGTCGCATTCAAGGCGCAGTTTGTAACACAAATCCATGACCTTATCGTAAACTGGCTGTCCGTTCTCCTCTTTGAGGTAGTCCTCCTCTTCGCGTGCGCGGATGAGGGAGAGCAACTCTTTTGCGAGTTTGCGGATTTTTGCGCGTCGGTTGGAGAAGCGCTCAAAACGGAGTCTGCGTAACTGCGCAAGCCGCTTGTAATCGCCGAGTTTGTAGGTCTTGCGCAACTCAATGAAGTCCCATCTCTTCTCCTGGGCGCTTCCGCCGAACGCCCTGCTCAATGACTCCAGAATCTTTTGACAGATTGCCTTGTTGCCGCCATCCACCAGCGGGCGGATGTCATCCTCACTGCCGACCTCCAGGGAGAGTCTGGTTATGCAGTGAGCCAGTTCAGAGCCGACCTTGGCGATAGCCGATGATACGACCCCATCAACCTGGTCGCGCCGTCTCTTCTCGCCACGCCCGAACCTCTTGCCTGCATACACTGTCAACTGTTTCAATGTCATCCCACTTTCCATATCGCCCACCATGTTAGCCGCAATCTTGGGAAGCAGGACGTCCTCTTTGAGCCAGACGACCTTCTCCAAGGTGTTGGCGAGGTAGTAGACGCGTTCGCGGTTGCCGAGCAGGTAGGAGGAGAGGAAGTCGCAGGCGGCATTGACAAGATGGATGCGGATGTTGGCTGGCGTCTGCACCAGTTTGAGCGCTTCCTCGCTCTTTCGGCGCGCAAACTCCGCAAAATCGCCCTCAGGTCTTTCTGAGAAGAGTTTCCGCAGAAACAGCGTCAACTGTTTCTTGCGCTGCCCTGATGTCAGGTCTTTCTTATGCTCCAGCACAAGACTCCGCAGGGTGGCAGCCATATCCTGCGCAAAGGTCACCTCAACGCATCTTCTGCTCTTCAGGAAGTTTTCGGCTTTTTCAATGAGATTGTCGGGTGTGAGTTTGTGTGAGGCTCTCATCAGCATTATGCGCCGTTTGATGCGCAGATAACTGAAGCATTCGGCGCGGCGCATTATCAACTGCAGCATCGTCTTCTGCCAGTCCGGCGGCTCCTGCTCCGCCATATCACTGAACTGCTTCTTCTCGCTCTCCTCAAACTCTCTCCTCAAAAGTTCTATCTCCTCCTTGTGCTTCTTCAGGTAGTTCTGCAGGCTGCCCTTGAATGTGAGGGTTTCAAAGTAGAGCCTGGCAAGTCGCTTTTTCTTTTTGCTTGCGGGGGCGAAGATTTCGTCTGCCAGTTTTTCACATTTCTCAAGCAGCGCCTCGTCGTAAAGCGGAAAAGAGTCCTTCAGTTGAGCGACTCTTTTTGCCACTGGTTCGGTCTTGTTGAGGATTGTCTCAATGTCTGTGATGGAGGCGTCTTCATCTTTGAGGGCGTATTTTCGGAGTTTGAAGACGGCGGTGGGGACACTTCGTGCGTATTTGCGGATGGCATAAATTGGGTCGCGCTTGAGGGCTTGAGGTTTTGCGATGGTGCGGCGCAGCAGCCTCTCAAAGAAGTTGCGCGTTATCTCGCGTGTGCTGCTGACGCCCCGCAGGTCGCGCAGCAGCGCCTTGTAGCCCTCCTTGCTGCACAGAAGCAGTCCCTCCACCAGATTGCGCAGGTGCAGCACCTCGTTGCACGACGGAAACTTCTCATCCAGAAGTCGCCGCAGCATCAGCAGTTTCACCCGAGCCACCACATCGCGGTTGGTGAGGGCTGTCACGAACGCCTTAAACAGTGGCTCGGGCGAGGCGGTGTCAGACGCTATTATCTGTTCTGCTTTCTCAACCAACTTCTGTCTTATCTCCTCTGGGAAGGCGAAGGGAATCTCCAGCCAGTCAAGCAGTCCTGCGATGCGGGGCGGTTTGTCGCTGCCTGTCAGCACCCATTCACGCCGTCTGTAGGGGTCAGAGAGTTCTGCGATGGAGGCAGCAAGCGCCCTGGCTTGTGCCGCAAGTCCACCTCTTCTGTCAAGCAGACCCCTCATGAAACCTGATACAAGCAGCGAGAGCCTCCCGCCACCGCGGTAGGTCTGTATGCCCTCTGATGCGATTTCTGCGATTATCGGCTCAACGCAGAAAGGCGTGTTTGGCTGCTGCAGCGCCTCAAGGCGCTTGAGAATGTCCGCTCGTTTCTTGTCGTTCTCTATCGCCGCTATCGCTTTGCGCAGATACACTGTTATGGCGTCCCTTCTATCGTTGCTTTCCTTCAGGATGCGTTCTGCCTCCAGCACAGCGCTGGTGAAGAGCACCCTCGGGGAGGCGAATTTGCGGAGGACATCTTTGATATCGGCTTTGCCTTCAGCGGCATTGCGTGCGAGTCTGTAGAGTTCCTCGCGTATGGATGGGTCGGGGATTCGTCCGATTGCGCCGAGTGCTGCGCGCAGTCTCCGTATCAGAGCGTTGCAGACGGCAACCTTCTCCCTGTGGGCGAGATAATTGAGGAAGTTTCTGAACCATTCAGCACGCTTGGGGGGCAGCGACGCCACCGCCTCGCGTGCCTCCTGCGGAAACGCCTTTATCACAGCAGACGCTTTCTTCTCCCATTCAGGTTTTAAGCCGAGAAAAGTTCTCATCGCGTTGAGGAGTAGATTTTGTGGGAGTCTCATCCAGGTGCGCGCGCGATGGAGCGTCAGGCGCCAAGGATGTTTCGGCGCTGCAGCCGCGTGCAAAAACGCCACGCCAGCAACCATCCCCAACCGCGAACGCATACCTTTCAGCACGCCGTCACATCCCAGTTTTCTGCGCAACTCGCCCAGCCCCTTCAGCGCCGCCCCAGGGTCTGGCTCCACCATCAGTGTCGCCTTATGCAGCATATTCAGTGCCTTCTGAACCGCTTCTATCTCTTGGTCAGTCATTGAAGCGGTCTGCCCCAGCAGAAATCGCACCCCCTCCTTGCGCTTCTGCTTGTCCTTCTCCTTCCAGAACGACTCAAGTTCACTCAACAATGCGCCTTTTGGCTGATACAACTTCAAGATATCGGTAGCGGCTCTCAGCGCCGCCAGTTCCGCCAACAGCCTTTTCTGCTTCCTTTCAGCGCTCACAAAGTGAACAGACCCTTTGGGATTGAGAAGTTCGTCACGCAGTCTGATAAGAAGTTTTTCTCTGTCAAGCGCTTTTTTCAGCATAGAAGCATAATTTCTGGCTGTCGTGTCTGGGTCTTTCCACGAGCGCAAAATCCAGTGTTCGTTCTCCTCGTTGTCAAGGCGGTTCCACATAACGGCGGTGAAGGAGAAACGCTCATTTCCGCTTTGGTCAAACAGACCGACTTTGCCGCTTATCGCAAAACGCTGCTCACTCCATACCGTTGAGAATTTGGGAGTGGTGTTGGGAACCTGACGAACCAGCAACGCAAAGCGAAGTGTGTCCGCAAGCAAGGAGTAGAGTTTTGGGAGAGGCATTTCGCCTTCAAGAACGAGGGTTTTGACGAACTGGCGTTCAAGAAGTTTCTGGGCGTTGTCCTTACGCGCTAATGTTGCCAACTCCTGCAGCACCGCATCTATGTTGCTGGCTGCGCTTATGTCGTAGTAAGCGTTCATCACAACACCAACTGCTACGCCAGCCAAGACTATGCCAAAGAAGACCCTGAAGAGAATCTGCTGCACAACGCCGCTCCTTAAATCCTTGCGTATTGATTATCCCCACCGTTGCGCATACCGTCAAGCAAATAAAAGACCTCCCTCCCACATATGATGAGCGGTTTTTGGCTGCCTTAGCCGCTACTTAGCAGTGATGGTTGCGTCTATGATTTGGAGTTTGAAAGGTTGCTTTATGTCCCAGACAAGACAGAATTTGACTGTTTTGTTGCGGAGTTGTTTGGGCGGCTTCCAGCCGCAGGAGCACCAGCCCCCTCAGCCATAATGGTATTTGTAGGTGAAGACCACTTTGTCTCCGTCTGTAACCTTCAGCGTAGGACAGGGTTGTATGTAGTCGCCGTTTTTGAGGATGTAGACTCTGTTGCCGGATGCATCCTGCAGGGTGGGGCAAATGTAGTAATAACTTTTGTTGCGTGCTGTTCGGTAGCGAACTTTCAGTTTCAGCGGTTCCACATCGCCCAACCTTCCGTTCTTGGTGGGGAGACCACGCATATATCCCAGAACAGCGAACTCATCGTCGCTGTTGCGGCGAACGGCAAGGTAGGCGGTGTAGCGCGGTTTTTCTGGCAGCCACGCCGCCCCGTCTGAAGGCACAACCACATATATCCTCTTGCGGCTCTCTATGCAGACGAAGAAGGTTATCTCTTTGGGGACGGAGACCTTCTTTAAGCCGCGCACTTGCTCCCTTGTCACCGACGCCAAAACTCTGCCTCCGCTTGGGATAACCGATGGTCTGATCGTTGAGTCGCCCACAACCGTTACTATGCTGGGCGCTTTGAACCAGCCTGAAAGCAGGTTGAGAGTTTTGGGCGCGTCAGGCAGAACCATTGCCTGCCCAGGTAGCCAGCGGATTTTCAATTTCTGTCCGCCGACTTCGTAGTCACCCTCCCAGACTGTTTTCAAACCTACAGACCCGGCGAACGCCCAGAAAACCACATCTACAGCCGCCTCCTTCTTCTGTCCGTTTATGTTGAAGGTGCCGTCAAGCGTTGCCGTGAAACGGAGATAATGTCCCTTACCTTCGGGTGAGAGCGGTTTGTCGTCGGTGAAGTTGTGGTTGGAGTTTGCGTCCACAACGGCGCGTTTGGGCTTACTGACCCGCCCACTTTTCTCAACCTCTATCGCCACAAGATATTTGCGCTCACCCAGTATCAGCGTGTAGAAAGTCCACTTTCCGTCTGATGGCAGTTTCACATCAGCCGGTTTTTTTGCTCTTGCCATCTTCATCACGGAAGGATTGACGAAAACGGGTTGCTCAAGCGTTACTTTTTCCAGTTCAACTGTTGGAGGCGAGGACTGCCGCCCGTCTTGCGCAGACAAAGGCAGGAGAACGGCAAGCCCCGCAATGACCGCCGCAACACGCATTGAGTCCTCCTTAAAAGGCTCGCTTGATTATACGAATGCCGCATCACTTTCGTCAACTATCTGCGTGTGAAGAACAGGTAATCGCAGTTAACGACTGTAGTGTCAACGATTTTCTTGAGCGGAGTGTTGGCGCTGCAGGGAAGGAGAACAAGAGGTGTGATATTGGTGCGTTGGTGGAAGCGATTGGGCACGGCGGCTCTGTGACCAAGATGCGCTGCGCCTGCAAAGAGAACAACCGTGTCTGCGCCGCTTTCCTTCAGCGCCCTTGCCGCCTGCTCCGCAAACACCTCATCCCACAAAACCTGCGCCTCATAGAAACTGTCAAGCCGCTCCTTCGTCAGAATCCCCTGTTTCAGCATCGGTTCAAAGCGCTTCTCCACATATTTCCTGTGCGTTGCGTTAGATGTATCCATCTGCTTCGGCAGCCATTTTTTGAGGTTTTCGGGGATGTTTTTCAGTCCGTTTTGCGCCACCGCGTGGCTCAACTCCGATGGCACATTTGCCGCATACACTTTTATCCCGTTCTTTCTGCAGAACTCAATTATCTGCTTGAAGAACGCCCAGTCATAACCCCAGCGCTTCTTAAACTGCGTCGCTTCAAGCATTGTCTTTTCGTCTGTTTTGCCTTTCAGATAGTCGTCCAACGCTTTCTGATATGGTTGTTGGAACCACTCAACGGCGACGACGACCTTTTTGCCGGCGGCGGCAAGGGTCTTCAGCACCCACAATTGCATCGCATGCGCTCCCACAGATGCGTGGAACTCTCCCGCAAAGACCGCCTTTGCGGCGACCAGTTCCCTACACAGCACATCCACTTCGTTGACAAAGCGTTTGTCCTTTGCGTTCCAGAAAAATGGGAGCACATCTTCAGGCAAGGGCGGTTGTTTGCCTGTCACCTTGGCGATGAGGAGGGGAGTTGGTTTGAGTGCGCCGTAATTCGGGTCCGCCAGGCGAAACGCGCAGCCCCTGTGTCCTCCCCGCTTCAAAAAGAACAGATACTCTCTCCCTTTCCTGAGATGATTTATCTTGTAAGCAGGATGGAACGCGATGTAGGAGAGAACGATTGTCTGTTTTTCTGCGACAGTTTCTGCGCCTTTGATGACCTTTTTGACCATCACTGTTGCGCGGCGAATCATCCCAGGTCCTTGTCCTGCGTCAAACATCTCCTCTTTTACCACCTGTCCCACAACGATGATGTCGGCTTTCTTTTTGAGCGCTTCTAAGTCCTGTGCCAGAACTTGTGCTGCAAATGCCGCAATAACAACTCCGCTCAACAACACTCTCACCACACACCTCCTTAATAGGTTCTTGTTACGCGCAAGTTCCGCGCAATGTTGGATTTTAAGGAGCCGTCTTTGTGGTGTCAACTGGAGATTCTCTGCGCAGGCATTGGCGGTTTATGCCGAGCGGGTGTGTCCTGGAAGGGATTTCGTTTGTGGGGGCATTTGGTTTCTTTCTTTGAAGGCTTCTACGAGGCGAGATTTTTGACATAGAGGCGGTATATTTTGAAGAGTTTGCCGCCGACGGCTTCTATCGTTTGGCGCATTATTTTGTTGTCCTCCAGCACCCAGCCCATTTCGCCTTCTGTGTAGCCCAAGTCAACGCCGCGGCGAAATGTCTCCGCATAGAAGACCGCGTCAATTCCGCGCACGCGAAACCGCTCCCGAACACCCATCGCCATTATCCGCACCCGCCTTATCTTTCGCCTGCCGAGCATATAACGCAGTGCAAATCCCAGCAGACCTCCTCCGCGGTTCCTTATCTGCACCTCGTTTATGTTCGGAACCGTCAGCGAAAATCCCGCCGGCTCGCCTTCGTGTTCCGCTATCAGAACAAGGTCGGGCTCAACGATATGCCTTAGGTCCTGCGCCATATGGTCTATCTCCTCGTCTGTCATCGGCACAAAGCCCCAGTTGCGCTGCCAGGCGTCGTTGTAGACCGCCTTTATCTTTTCCAATTCGTCACGCAGGCGCCGCATATTAACAGGGCGTATCTGGATGCCAGCCCGTCTGCGCGCTATCTCCGCAACACGAAACACCTTCTCCGGCATCCTGTCTGTATGGTAGATTATGTAGGAGACCAGGTCTTTTGCCTTTCGGTAGCCGCAGCACTCAATGATTCGGGCGTAGTATGGTGGATTGTAGGGCATCATAATTGTTGGTGGTGAGTCAAATCCGTCAATCAGAAGGGCGCATTCGTCGTTGGTGGATGGGTTGACGGGACCCAGGGCGCTGTTGCAGCCTGCTTCTTTCAGCACCGCCTCGGCGCGCTCAAACAGTGCCTGCGCTGTGTCTGTGTTCTCCTCGCATTCAAAGAATCCCCAGAAGCCTGTCTTATCGTTGTGGAACTGGTTGTGTCGGTGATTGACTATCGCCGCGATGCGTCCCACAACTTCTCCGTTGCGCAGCGCAACAAACGGTCTTATGAAACCGTGCTGCCAGAAGGGATGCTTCTTTTTGAAGAACGCCGCTATGGTGGGCAGAAGCGGCGGCACCCAGTTGCTGTCACCCCTGTAAATCCGCCACGGCAGACGCAGAAACTTCTTAAAAAGTCCTCCCCGTGCTTCAACCACCTCAACAGCCACCGCGATGCTCCTTGATATGTGCAGCGGCGTGGAGGCGCTCTGCGTCCACGCCAAGTCGCGCAAGTTCGGTGTTGAATTCGGCGATAATACGTTCCACCGAGCCGGGTTCTGACAGGTTTGCGGAGCCGATTTGGACGGCGGCGGCACCTGCGGCGATGAACTCCGCCGCATCGCGACCGCAACTCACCCCGCCTGACGCTATTATCCAACAGCCGAACCGCCTCCACAGCCGATACACAAGGCGCAGGATGATTGGGCGCACCGCCGCCCCGCTCAACCCCCCAAACACGCCACCCAATGCCGGTCGCATATCCTCATCCAGCACCAGCGCAGGAACAGTATTGGCTACAACAAGTCCATCTGCACCGGCGTTCAGCGCCGCCTCCGCTGCGCCCTCTGCGTCCCCAAGTGGTGACAACTTCGCAAAAACCTTTACCCCGCCGAGCACATCTTTTGCGCCCTTCACCGCATCTCTCACCGCGTTCCTATCTGCACACAGCGGCTCGCCCGAGATGTTCGGGCAGGACAGATTTAACTCCACCGCGCTGAAGCGCTCTTTTGCCTTTGCGAATTGGCGGCAGACAAACACAATCTCATCGGCACTCTCACCGCCTGCTGAAAGCCATAACTGCACATCCTTCGGCAGGCTGATTCTGGGCAGATGCTCTTTTAAGAAAGCCTCAACGCCGGGGTTCTCAAGACCTACGGAGTTGACGATACCGCAGGGAGTTTCCCAGACGCGTGGCGGCGGGTTGCCCTCTCTTGCCGCAGGTGTTATCGTCTTTGCGACCACAGCGCCGAAAAGATGCAGTCTCATAACGGGGGGAGCGTCGTGTATCAGTCCGCAGGTTCCGGCTGCGGCGATGAAGGGGTTTTTCAACCCAAGCATTGTGACGACCTTAACGGGATTGTGCTTTTTGGACGAGGCGGAGTCGGAGGAGGGCGCGTTTCAGCGCAGCCTCTGCCCGCACAACATCCACATCCTTCTTCCCCGCTTTTGCCTGCTGGAGTCGCTTCTCCGCCCGTGCCTTCGCCTCCTCCGCCCTTTTTATGTCTATCTCGTTCGGCAACTCCGCCGCCTCCCCAAGAATCAGCACACTC
>Ga0180300_10000647_pt1 | contig 15584 bp, 14 predicted proteins | sample GuaBasSediGuay15_FD_121798 | JGI IMG/M metagenome (GOLD analysis project Ga0180300, IMG submission 121798) | Subseafloor sediment microbial communities from Guaymas Basin, Gulf of California, Mexico - Guay15, Core 4569-2, 21-24 cm | ecosystem: Environmental > Aquatic > Marine > Hydrothermal... | reverse complement strand
ATGAAGATTCAACATCCTGTTTCAGCTTCATGCTCGCTACATCCGTGTAGCTCGGTGCCCGTTTGTATGAGTGCTCGCTTCGGCGCTTCGCAAGACAAGCTTTCTGCAATGTGAAAACCTCTGCCTCTTCACATGAATCGCTTAACAGGATCCCTCACGAGTACCGAGTGAGCATCCATACAAAACGACTTCGAAGCCGCATGGATGCGGATGAGAGCGAAGTTGAAGCAGGACGCTGAATCTTCGCGTGGGTCGTTTTGTGGACGGGAAGGAGGGAAAAGAAGACCTTTTTCGAACACACCTCTTTTCCCTTTAAGTGACGTGCAAATGAACCACCTACAACTGAATTGACCCACTGAAGGTGGAGAATCTGCGGCGCTGATTTCTCTGTCACAGACCTCTAAAGGGAGTTAGCTTCAACAGAAAACCACAAAACGGCTCGCAACGGGATCGGTTTCGATCGAGCGCTGGAAGTCTTACCGAGAGTTTCCACGCGGTAATCTCATACCCCCAGTATTTTGGAGAGAAATTCCTTGGTTCTGGGGTTTTCAGGACTGGAGAAGAAAGTCTCCGGTGGTGCTTCTTCAACAATGATCCCGCTGTCCATGAAACACACTTTGTTCGCCACTTCTTTGGCAAATCCCATCTCGTGGGTTACCACTATCATGGTCATTCCATCCGTTGCAAGGCTTTTCATCACCTCAAGAACCTCGGCCACTAACTCTGGATCCAACGCAGAGGTCGGTTCGTCGAAGAGCATCAGTTTGGGGTCCATCATCAGCGCTCTTGCTATAGCTACGCGTTGTTGTTGCCCACCGGATAACTGCGAAGGATAAGCTTCCACTTTTTCTGAAAGCCCCACCCTTTCCAAAAGCCTTTTTGCCTTTTTTGTGGCTTCTTCTTCGTTTATACTCTTGACCTTCACAGGCGCTAAGACGAGATTTTCCAACACGGTCAAATGAGGAAAGAGGTTGAACTGCTGAAAAACCATTCCTATCTTGGAACGAATCTGGTTGATATTCTTGTCTTCCCTTACCTCTTCTCCATCGAAAACAATTCTACCTCTGTCTGGCACTTCCAGGTGATTTATACAGCGCAAAAACGTACTCTTTCCCCCTCCGCTGGGGCCAACCACCACCAGGACTTCTCCAGATTTCAGTTTCATGTTAACTCCCTTGAGAACTTGTAGGTCTCCGAAAGATTTCCAGAGATCTTCTACCTCAAGCAAAAAGCTCACGGTATTTCCAACCTCTTTTCTGTCCACCTGACCAACCTTGAAAGAGAAAAGGTCATGACGAAGTAGAGCAAGGCCACCGCAGAATATACGGAGAACGATTGAAAGGTTCTACTGATAGCGATGGTTCCTCTCCTCAAGAGTTCCTCGATGGCGATGACTGACACCAATGAACTGTCCTTGGTAAGTGTGATGAACTCGTTGCCTAACGCCGGCAGGATGTTGCGGAAAGCTTGGGGCAGCACGACGTATCTCATAGCCTGCCAATGGCTTAAACCCAACGATCTCGCGGCTTCGTACTGCCCCTTGCTTACCGACTGTATGCCTGCCCGTACGATCTCAGCAACGTACGCCCCACTGTTGATGCCCAGAGCCAGTATACCTGCAGGAAAGCGCTCGATGTAAATGCCCAAGGACGGGAGTCCGAAATAGATGATGAATATCTGTACCAACAAAGGTGTACCGCGAATGAATTCCACGTACACCGTTGCAGGTGTGTTGATCCACCTCTTTTTCGACAATCGAGCCATTCCTACGAAAGTTCCTATGAGAAGCCCCAGGAAGATGGCAAGCACTGTGATCTCGAGTGTTACCAATGTTCCAGAGAGCAGATACGGAAACGAATCGAGTACTGCTTCCAACCAGTAAGGCATTCAGATGATCAGCTCCAGCTTACTGGGAAAACCACTTCTCCACCAAGAGATCATAAGGACTCTTTTTCATGGTCCTCAATACATCGTTGATAAATTCCAGAAGATCTGTGTCTTCCTTTCTAACGGCGATGCCATACTCCTCTTCAGACAACACGTCGCTGGTTATGATCAGTTGCGGATACATGGCAACGTACGCTCTCGCCGGTGCGAAGTCGAGTACCACCGCATCCACGCGCTTGTTCATGAGTTCGAGGAAAGCGTCGGTAAAACGGGTGAATCTGCTTATTTGTACTCCTTCGATCTCGGAGACGATGAGATCACCAGTCGTTCCCTGCTGGACCGCGACCTTCTTTCCTTTGAGTTCCTCGAGGGTTTTGATGGGAGGGTAACCTTTCCTAACGACTATGACCTGTCCCGCCCTGAAGTAAGAATCCGAGAAACTCACGGACTTCTTTCGCTCTTCGGTGATCGTCATAGCGGCAATGGCCATGTCGATCTTCTTGGTGACCAAGGAGGGGATGAGACTGTCGAAAGGCATGTCGATGATCTTGAGCTCCACTCCGAGCGCCTCGGCGATCTTTCGACCGATGTCGATATCAAACCCCACCACTTCGTTCTTTTCATTTCTGAATTCAAAAGGTGGAAACGTTGCTTCCGTTCCCATGATGATATAACCCCTGGCCTTGATCTCGTCGAGAATCCCTGCCATCAGAGATATACCCAACAGAGCGATCACAGCGAGTAAAATCCACCTCTTCATCCATACCACCTCCTGTTTTTTATTCGTGAGTCTCACACCCACGTTAATTATAATGATTATACTCCTTTCGCCAGCGAATGTATTTCATATTTCAAACACCGCCGTGAGAAAAAGCCCCCATTTGGGGGCTTAAGAAGGCGTTTATTTAAAAGGGAGAGGTTGAGCTTGAGTCAATCGATCTTGACCAGGTTCACCGATACCACCTGACGAATGCCTGAATCGATCTCAATATCGGTGACGTAGACGCGGTATCCTTCTTTGATCAGAGCGAGTTCGTATCTCCCTTCATTTATTTGAAGAGTCAGTGGGGTGTCTCCGTAGTACCTCCCGTTGAGGAAGACCCTGGCTCCCATGGGCTGGCTGTAAACCTCGAGTGTGCCAAGCTTCTGCTTTTTTTGGTAGAAGGGGAAAGAGTAGATCACATTAGACCCTTCGAAAATTCGGAAAGTCAGTGCATATTCCTCAACGTAATCGGGATGGATAACCTTGAGTTCGTGTTCTCCCTCTGAAAGAGTGAGTTCGAGAGGGGTCCTTCCCTTGTAAACGTCGTCGATATAGACTTTGGCACCCGAAGGCTCAGACCTGATGGTTATCTGCCCCACACGATGTGGCTTTTCGAACCTCGCTTTTACGGTTATCACTCTGTTGGGCTCCACTTGGAAGTTCAAGATAACGGGCTCGTATCCTTCCAGGTAAAAAACGGCGAAGTGTTCTCCGGAATCGAGCACGATTTTCATAGGAGTTGTACCCCTGTATCGACCATCAACGTAAACGTATGCTCCTTGAGGATCGGATTCGAGACTGACAGTGCCGTGAGTTGGGACAATGCCTACGTAGAAATAGGAACTTGCTGAAGTCCAATCTCCAACGAGCTGCTTCCTTATCACGTCGGTGAAAAACTCGAGTGGTTCCTTTGAAAGAATGGGGATTTCCTCAGCAAGGGGAATGGGTATCAAACGGAGTTTGCTTTTGACGGCCACCACTTGTATGATCTCTTTCCCGGGACTACCAGCAACTTTGAGAGTATAATTGCTGTTAGGCCCTGGAATCTGTTTTACCGTGTTCGCCGAGACGAAATTGTTGGAGTCGTATTTGTTAGGAAAAAGTAGTCTAACATCTCCATCAGGGGTGATGTCGAAAACGTAAATGTAAGCACTCTGGGAAGGCTTTATAAAGATTGTGAAGTCTTCTCCCGGTTTGTACGTGGCACCCTCCTTTTTGTCGAACCACAGATCCACTGTGAACTCAGAAGGTTTTGGAACGATTATGATTCTTTCCGGTGAAATCTTCGTTTGAGCGGCGAAAAGAGCTGTAATCGTCAACATTACAACCAAAGCCAAGATGAACACTTTTCTTGGATTCACCGTGTATCACCTCCTCTATCCAACTGTAAGACACCCAAAAACGCGGATTGGTTCACTACAGTTTCAAGAAGCGATGGTATCATTTATATGACACGCAAGGTGTAAAGGAGGTCACGGAGGTGAAAAGCGTGGAAGTGAAGATCGAAAAACCCTCATCAGAAAAGCTTGAGGAATTAAAAGTAAAGGATTGGCCCATCTGGACCAAAGAGGTTTCCACCTTCGATTGGTACTATGACACCAACGAAACATGTTACTTTCTTGAAGGCGAGGTCGAGGTGGGAACCCCCGATGGGAAGACGTACCACATACAAGCGGGAGATCTTGCCACCTTTCCAAAAGGTCTCAAATGTGTATGGAAAGTGAAGAAACCGGTGAGAAAGCATTATAAACTTTTCTAAATATTTTCGCTGGGAAAGGACATATTCTCGATAAACGCGTCTGAAAAGCGAGAGTCGGTGGAAAGCTCTAAGGTTGTTATGCATGATCTGAGTTCATTGATGAGTCTTTCATGATTCCGATTGTGGAGTATCATTCTTGCACCTAAACCGGCGGCGTTTCCAAGTTGGACGATGTTTTCCCCGGAAGTAGAGGGCAACAGACCGATTTTGAACGCGTTGTGGATGTTGATTCTGGTACCAAAAATGCCCGCGATGTATATCTTGAGTGTATCGGACGAAACACCACTTTCTTCCATGAGAATACGTATGCCGGTGCTTATGGCTGCTTTTGCCAGCTGTATCTTTCGGATGTCGGACTGCGTTAAATACACCTTTTCTGATAATCTAACAGCTCGTTCTCCATCGACTTCGCGCACGAATGCTTCGAAACCATCTCGTCGTGGCGGTACGATTCTTCCCCGAGGGTCAATCAATCCTGATTTAAGAGCCGCTGCAATCAAGTCCACGATGCCAGAGCCGCAAATGGTTTCGGCCTCTCGCTCGCCTATCACCGAGTATCTCAGCATACCGTTCTCTATCCAAACGTGGTCCACTGCACCTTGCCAAGCTACTGAACCGCGTTTTATGGTCGCTCCTTCGAATGCAGGACCCGCCGCTGTGGAAGTAGCGAAAATCTGCTTTCCGGCTTTGAGAACAATTTCTCCGTTTGTGCCAAGATCCACGTAAAGCGCTCTCATTTCTCTTAAAAATCCTGAGCTGATAAGTCCCGCAAGCACATCCGATCCGATGTATGATGATACATGTGGCATGAGTGAGATTTTGCAAGCAGGGTGGACTTGCGAAATACCGAGTTCCTTAGCGGAAAGCTCCAAGTATCTCAAAAACACCGGAGTGAACGGCGCTATTGCAATACTGGAAGGGTTTACCCCAGCCAAAATGTGTAGCATCGTGGGATTGCCCACCACAACTATGCGATAGATATCTTCACAAGAAACGTTGGCTTTGTAACACAGCTCTTTGGCCATTTCATTGATGGCTTTCACAACTGCCTTTTGCAATGCCCCCAGATGTTTGGATTTTTCCATCACGATCGAGATGCGCGAGATGATATCAGCTCCCCAAACGCGCTGCGGGTTCAACTGTACTGAAACTGCGAGGTTCTCACCATTTTCGAGGTTGTCCAAGTATCCAATGAGAGTCGTTGTTCCAAGATCTATGGCGAGGCCGAGCAGTTTGCGAGATGAGCTTGCTGGCAATAAATCCAGGATTTCGTCGTTGTAAATTATCGCCTTGCCGCGATGTTCGTTTTTCTTCGAAAGTTGGGGAAGAGTTTTTATCACAAGGAGAGATCTAACCTGAGCATTCAAGGTGCTTTCTAAATCTTCAAGGATGCCTTTTGAGGTCCCGAGTCTTTCGGGAGATATGACGAATGTCTTCGCAATCAGCTTTGGGTCCCGCTCACAATGTTGAGTTTCTTTTGTCAGGCGAATATTATAAGTTTCTATGGTGGAGAGTATGGCGACTTCGACATTTCGTATCAACTTCGCCTGACAGGCGAGGCGAATACCGTTTTCAAGCTCTTCTTGCGTTAACAAACGTTTTTCAGCGTTACTGGGCGGAGTCAGGGAGGAGGTAGGCAAAACCTTAACTTTACATTTTCCGCATACTCCGTGGCCACCGCATTCACTGGGAAGACTTATCCCCGCGTCTCGAAGACAATCGTAGAGAAAAGAATCTCTCCTGCAAAAATGTTCGATACCCGTTTCTGCAATCTTTATCTTGATCGTTTTCAAGCTCAGCACCTCGATCGGTTTTTCATTTTCAGTTTAGTCCATACTCCTCGGGGATGAAATGACCTTCATACCTTGCCTTTACGCTAGCGTAGAATTCTTCCTCTTCTTCGGGTAGGTGTTCCAAGATTTTTCCTATCTTTTCAAGCCATTTCGCTTCAACACCGCGTAGTCTTATCTTGTTAGTTGCTTCGGCTTCTTTCACAACTCCATGGGCATATCTCGAAACTGCTACTGCTTGTTTGAATTTATCTTCACCCGCGTTGACGATCACGCGGGCCGCTTCGTACATGACTTTCGGGTCGAGAATGAGAGCTTGCGGGTCGAGAAACCGATCGGAATCTACCATAAGATCTCGCAAAATTTCAGCTCTTCCCTCTTCTATAGCGGTGTTCATCAGCCTGCAGTCGTAGATTAGCATCTCGGTGAAGACTTCTGGTGTATTGCCGCTTAGAAGCTTTACGTCCTGGACGGATTCGTTGCTCCAAAGATCACACACTGCAGCTGCGATGTTTCCCAAGGGCGATGAATGTGCGCACGCACTGGTTTTACCTTCCATGCTGATGGGGACTCCAGTGATAGCCTTGATTACCGGATTCTCATATCCGCAGTCTTTGAGTGGGCCAACTGCGCCCACTTCTACCGCTGCCAGAGATCGCGGAGCACTCATAAGCCGCACGACGGCGGCCAGCACCTTCGGCAGCAAACCTTGATGTGCTAATTGCATGGCAGTGTTGGCAAAGCCGCACGCTGTATCTCCTCCAGGGACAACATCATAACGCCGAGCTATCGAGACTATCTCTCTCCACAAGAAGTCCATATCTCTCGGTCCCAAAACACCGAGTGCGAAGAGCAACCCTTCCACGTCACCTATCATCAAAGCGTTATCTGAAATTTCCTTTCCACCAGTACTTTCGATGGACAGTATATCGGCACCCGCATCGGCGCAAAGCTCAAATGAACGTAGCATCGTTTCAATCTCTTTGCCACTTCTCATCCTGGGGGGTCGGGTCCTGTCACGAATATCGGCTACGGTCACTCTCAGAGCGGCTTTTGTGCCATGTGATTGACGGTACTTTTCGATCACTTCTTTGAGATCCTTAGTGAGTTGTGCTCCAAAATCCGGTCTTTCTGTCATGTCGAATAAATGCTCGAACTCTATGACTACTTCTTCCTGCTGTAATTCCACACATCTTTCCATGATTCTATGCGCTATGTCTTTGAATCTTTCCCTGATCTCTGGAACGTTTTCATGGGCCAAATCCATGGGGGGAAGGGTGAAATTGACTTCTGGAACAACCTTCCCCTTCCCAAAGGTAAGTCCGTTCGCCACAGTCACCGGCTTTTTGGCAAACCCAAAGATCATTTCATGTGCACTGCTGTACAGCATTTCTTCCATTTTTCAGACCTCCTATGCCGCTGTCAAGCGTTTCACAAGGTCTACAGCTTCACTGGCATTGGGGGCGTAACCGTCAGCTCCTACGCTCTTTGCGAATTCCTCGTTGACGGGCGCTCCACCCACGATAATTTTGACTTTATCCCTGATACCCTCATTTTGCAGGGCATCTATTACCGTTTTCATATAGCGCATCGTGGTTGTCAAGAGAGCAGACATTCCCAGAACGAGTGGTTTGTGTTTCCTGACACTTTCTACAAACTTTTCTGCGTCCACGTCCACACCTATGTCGATTACTTCGTATCCAGCACCTTCTAACATAGCCTTGACTATGCGTTTCCCTATATCGTGGAGATCGCCTTTGACAGTTCCAAGCACGACGGTACCAGCACTTTGACCGCTTTCACCTACGAGAAGAGGCTTAAGAAGATCAAGTCCGGCGTGCATCGCCTTCGCACATAGCAAAACCTCTGGCAGGAAGTATTCACCCTCCTTGAATCTAACCCCGACTACATCCATACCTGCGATTAACCCTTGATCTAATATTGTTTTTGCGGGTGTATTTTCATCTAACGCTTGCTGTGTGTAATGCTTCACTTCTTCCACTTTACCTTCTATGAGCGCGTCTCGCAATTTTTCCAACGTTCCCACTTCAATCACCTCCATTGCTTTTCAGAAGTGTGGCTGTTTGCAACTGTACAAAGTCTTTCATAGCCGTTGGACCGCAAAGTTCTGACATGGTGGCACAGACAGCCTCGATATTTTCCAACGGTACCTCTGGACTGCACTCTGCATAAGCCATAAGACCTCCCTCTTCTTGTTTCATAGCTTCTATAACGCAGTGGATATGTTCTCTTATTTGGTTCGGCGTACCGGTGGAGAAGAGTTGTCTGTCGAGATCCACGTCCATGCAGACACGGCCTTTGAGCCTCTCGAGTTCTTCCACTGTGTTTGGCCCGATTTGCGGATTGACGATGCTGACTCCGCATTCGATCAGATCCTCCAAAATATCGACAATCCGCCCGTCGCTGTGAAAGTACACGTAAACTCCCGCATCTTTGAACAATCCAAAAATCTCTTTGTAGAAGGGTTTAATGTATTCACGGAACATTTTGGGGCTTATCATCAAAGATTCCTGAGTTCCTAAGTCATCACCAAACCAAACAACATCGATCCCTGTTTTTAACCAGAGTTCTGCCAGTTTGAGGTTATACTCTCTGACCTTTTTTATGAGCGTCCAAACTCTTCTTTCACCCATCGCCATGTCGAGCATCAATTCTTCAAACCCTCGAAGATAGAAGAGACGCATGAAGAAAAAGCCGTGTATGAAATAGCCGAACGCGAGTCCTCCAAGGTCGTGTATGCGTTCCATTTGTCTTCTTCGTTGATCCCAATCCACGAGATCGCCGTAATCGTCCATTTTCTCAGGATCAGGCGGCAGAAAACTCTCAAGTTTCTTCCAATCTTTGAGTGGACTTTCCGTTACAACACCGGCGAGTCCTTCGTAATCATTGCTCCAAACACATCCCCACGCGTCAGTGAACTTTCCTGGCATGTACCTGGGATGTGGAGGTTTGGCGAGGCGTTCGTAATCTCCTGGTTTATATTCGGGGAAGAGCTTTTTGTACTTCAGTACAACCTTTTCCAGCTCTTCACCATAGGTTTTCCATGTTGCTGGAAGGAATGCCACTTTACCTGGTATCCACGGGGGGTTCTGAAAGGTCGTCGCTTTTAGATACGCTTCTGAAAGTTCTTTGAGTTCCATGTACTTTATTTCACCCCTTCGAAATCATCCAAACGGGATAGTACCTCATCGATTCTTTTTTGCACCTTTGCCAGCTCTTTTTTGATCTGCAACTTCACGCTTTCTCCAACTGGAAGATACGGTTTTCCTGGATTGCCACACTTCAAAAATCCACCTGCTTCAACGAAAGCCTTATAAACCGCGGCTGAGCCTCCTGGGGTTATGGGGTAGTCATGGCGATCGTGGCAGGCCATGAGTTCGTTTATGAGGAGTTGTAATTCTTTTGCCTTTTCCCATTCACCTTGCTCACATAGCTCGTATGTTTTGAGCAACAAGTGGGGACGAATGCATGCTCCGCCAGAAAAACATCCTTTTGCTCCCCACATCATGGTAGGGACGAAGAGAATATCTATGTGCATGTGAACAAGCCCTGTATCTTGTAGGGATAGCCAGTGATCGAAGTTGGTTACCACTTCTTTGCTTCCAAGAATGTTGGGATACTTTGCGAGTTTTTTGTAGATTTCCCGAGTGTGGAGAACTCGTCCAGTGATGGGGTTGTTGTAGATGAAGATGCCGATGTTTGGACAGGCTTTCGCAAGATCACTCCAAAACTCTACCACTTCCCACTCCCACAGTTTTTGATAAAAAGGCACCACGTTCATAACTGCATCTACACCTTGGCTTTCAGCATAGGATGTCTTTTCTATAGTCTCCTTGGTGTTGAGACCACTGCATCCAACGATAGTCGCCAATTTTTTCTGACACTTGGAAGCCTCGTCTACCAATGCATTGATCAATCGTTTGTGATCTTCCCAGGACAGTGTGTAGAATTCGCCAACGGTCCCCGTAGTGGCTATCCCGTGCACGCCGCTTTTGCAAAGTTTTCTGACATTTTCGCGGAAAGTGTGTTCATCGAACCGTCCTTTTGAATCCAAGGGTGTGGGGACCAAAACATAAATGCCTCTGGCTTCCTCCCTCGTAAGCATTCTTTGGGTTACCTCCTCACAGCTTTCCAACGTGTTTCAGTGCTGCTTTCAACAGTTCCTTCTCCTCTCCGGTGACCGGTGTCAACGGGAGCCTCGGAAGGGAAGTCGGAAGATTGGAAATCATTTCGAAAGCCGCTTTCACTAAGGGTGTCGGATTTGTTCTTTTCCCATCCACTCCATAGAAAGCCGAATATACATCCATCAAGGTGTGAAACTTTTTCGTGGCATCTTCGTTTCGACCTGAAAGGAAGTCGTCGATCATCTCTTTTATGATGTCTCCCACCACGTGAGCACCTCCACTGACGACGCCGACGCCACCTTGCGTCAGTACTTGGAGCACCATGGTATCGTCTCCAGAATACACGGCGAGTTGCCCTTCGGTCTTTTTTATGAACGCTGTAGTTTGCAACGGGTGGAGACCCGCTTCGTCTTTGACGGCAACGATGTTGTCTATTTCAGCCAAGCGTGCGACTGTGTCTGGAGAAATATTCACACCAGCGAAAAGCGGAATGTTGTAGATCATGATGGGTAGTGAAGTGCTTTCTGCGACTTTCTTGAAGTGTTGGTAAATGCCTTCCTGCTCGGGATGACAGTAGTAGGGTATAACGACCATGGCGGCATCGTAACCTAACCTTTCAGCAGCCCTGGTGAGTTCCACAGTCTCTCCAACAAAGGCCGCTCCGGTACCGGCTATTAGAGGCACGGAATCTCCCAGTTCGTTCTTGATTTCTTCAAAGAGCTTTATGCGTTCTTCTTTGCTCATGACATAGAATTCGCCTGTAGTACCGCTCACGATGACGGAGTCACAGTATCCTTTGTCAACAACAAATCTGGCCACTTTCCTTGTCGTGGCGTAGTCCACCGATTGGTCCTCTTTGAAGACCGTAATCAGTGGAAGAAGAACTCGACCAAATTTGCCAACAACATCCATCTTCATTCAAATTCCCTCCTTGTCGAGAAGTGTGTAACTGATCCCTTTGATCTTGCAGAAGGTGATGAGCTCGTTCACGTAATTGCCGTAAACTCCGTGGATGTGGTTACAGGGATAGTACTTTAAGAAGGTCCCCATGTCCGTTTTAAGCTTTGCGTAAGCATGGGGCCATTCTTCTTGTACCTCCTTTATCAGTTGTTTCTCTTTCTCTTCAGGCAAACGCACGAACTCCGCGGGAACGATGGTCATATGATACTTTCCGTTTTGCCGGGTGAGCCTTGCCAAAGTGACTTTTCCTGGAGCTGCTACGTGTTTCACCGCCGCACCGCCGGCGGGAAAGTAGAACGTTTCGGGATATAAGGTCACATGTTTCAAGTTCTCTCTTGGATCGTAAGAACGGGCAGCGAAATAAGTGGCATGTGTCCCACTGTTACATAAGTCGAGCAGGTTTTCTTCTTCGAAGTAATGTCGTACATCCGCAAAGAGCACCGGCTGCCTTGATATGTGTTTGAAAACCTCCATAGTGAGTGCTCCATCCATATCCGTCTCTGTAGCCGCGACAATGGGTTCTTTTGGGCCATCCCAATCGTAAGGATCGTTCAAGAAGGCTTCCACTACATCCATGGTCGCGTAATTGTTGGTCAACTCCGGTTGGCCCTTGAATCCCACAAAGTCGAGTTCATACTCATCGATAATCTCTCGCGCTGCGTAGTATAGTGCTATTTGACGCTCCAGTATTTCGGGAGTCAGGAGCTTCCCATCGTAAACGACTGTGGCCAACTCTTCGAGCCATTTTCTTGCCTTTTCCTTCTTCACCTTCGGTACCTTTTCGGCCCTGAGGACCAGCTCATATTGATCTATTTGTTCTACATCGATTCCGAACTCTTTCATCCACTGGTCTCCATTGGCTGCGGCGGTGTACATGCCCATAGGGCGTCCGCCGAACATGCCGTATCTTTCACCCTTCAACCTGTTCGTCGCTGCAGCGGCTCTCACGAATGTGAGGATCTTCTCTCTTACTTCATTTGATTCGGGCTCACCCCAGATCTTTTCGTGGAAAATCCCCACTTGTTCTAAAGCACCGGACGCTGCTAAAAGCCCCACCATACCGGGATATCTGGCATTAACTTGACCGTAGAGTAGAAATGGGCCCGGTGCGAAGAGTGCAGCTAATACCGAGAAATGAGGCCAGCACCAAATAGCGTAGTTGAATACGGTCACTTCCACTTCTGCTTTCGTGAGCTCTCTGCCCGCTTTCTTAGCCAAAGACGGTTTCCAGACGATTTCCGATGCCCTCACCACCTCTATTTCTCCGGTATCTTCAAGGCTTTTCACCAACCTATCTTCGAATTTCTTGTTGGTTTCCAGCAAGTCCCTGTGTACGAATTCGCGACCGTCAGAGAAAGTGATAACGCCAACTCTGTATTTTTTCATGCTTTTGCCTCCTTTCCATCATCAGCCAGAGTAGCCGAACAAGCGAGGTAAGAAGAGTACAAAGTCTGGCCAGAAGGTTATGACCATCAAAGCGGCGACTTCTACTGGTATCCAGTACTTCAGCATTTCCTTGAAAACTTCCCGAAGCGGTGTACCGCTCAATGCACTGGTGATGTAACCGGTCTGACCGTAAGGTGGAGTATCCAAAGCCATCATCAAGTTAACCGTGGTGATGATTCCAAAGTGCACTGGGTCAATTCCCGCTGCTTGTACCAAGGGGAATATCATAGGGATCACCACGAGCTGTATGATGGAAACGTCGATGAACATGCCCAGGATGAAATAGAGCAAGTTTATACTCAACAAGAGAAGAATCTTGTTCGAAAGCAGCCCAGATTCTATAAACGCTTCCGTGATCTGCTGAGCCACATGCTCTCTGGCTACCACGTAAGTTACGATATAAGCCGAGGCCACTATGAAGCTGATGTACCCCACAGATTCAGCGCTCTTCATCAGTATCTTGTAGAGCTTCTTCCATCCAAGACTTTTGTAGATCAGGAAACTGATAATGATCACGTATCCGGCCACCACAGCGGCAGCTTCCGTTGCAGTAAAGATGCCACCGTAAATGCCTATCAACAAGATCGCGGGTGCCAAGAGTGCGGGCAGTGAACTCCCAAAGGCCCTGACAAGCATTGGGAGAGGTACCTTTTCGCCTCGAGGGTAATTGCGTACACGCGAGAGAATGTAGACCATGATCATTTCAAACATTCCCAAAAGGAATCCTGGCAAGAATCCCGCAAGGAAAAGATATCCAAGCGAAGCCCCTGTGAGCATGGAGTATATGACCATGGGAATGCTTGGTGGAATGATAGGACCTATGGTAGCCGATGCGGCGGTGACCGCACAGGCGAATTTTCCGTCATACCCTGCATCCATCATCGCCTTTATTTCGATGTTTCCTATACCTGAGACATCGGCAATCTCCGAGCCGCTCATCCCAGCGAAGATGATACTGGCAACTATGTTCGCATAACCAAGCCCTCCACGGATTCGCCCCATGGCTTTTTGGATGAAGTCAAAGAGTTTGCGGGTGATATCACAATCGTTCATGACATTGGCGGTGAATATAAACAGTGGGACGGCGATCAGCACGTCCTGTGCTGAAAAGTGAATCACGAGAATGTCGATGAGATTCGAGAGATCGAGGCCTGTAACCAAAAAGTATAGAATTCCACCGGTTATCATAGCGAAAACAATGGGATATCCCAAAATGAACATTAATCCGAAGGTGAGTAGAAAGACGGTCAAAGCCACGGTTTCTCCTCCAAATTCATGGGTTCACCCGTGAAGAGCTCGCGGATTTCGTAGTAGAGGAAAACTACGTTATGACCTATCACGAGAATGATAAAAATGGGCAAGCAAAGTACAAGATAAGTCCAAGGAATCCTTAGCACTTCGGAACGGATCATATGGTACCAAAAAGCTTGTCGAAACACTGGGCGAAGGGAGATCGTAAAGAGAATCGTCAGCAAAGTGTCGAAAACTATGTCGATCACCAGCTGTGCCTTTCTGGGCAATTTCTCATAGATGATGTTAAACCGTATGTGATCACGATACCTGTGGGCATATGCAGCACCGAGTAAAACGACCCAAGCAAAGGAATACAGCGTGATCTCGTAAAGCTCCGGCGATGGCATCTTGAAGATGTACCTTAGCCACACTTGGAAAAACATGCTGATGAAAACGGAGAACAAAAATATTGACGAAAGGTGTTGTTCAACAATATCGACAACCGTCTTCAGAATCTTCTTTGCTATCTTCATTTTCACGTTCACTCCGGTCATGGAATTTAGAGCGAGGTGGGGCTCCCCCACCTCGCCCATTTTTTTCGTTCACATCACATGCTTTGAATCTTCTCGTACATGCCCTTACCCCAAAGCTTGTCAAATTCGGGCTGACTGTAGTATTCTCGAGCGTGTTTCATGAAAGCTTCCTTGTTGGGAACGATGATCTCCATACCGTATTCTTCTTTGAACAACTTGAGTAACTTGGCTTCTTGTTCTAACACCATTTCGTTCATGTAGTAGCGCGCCACTTCCATAGCTTTCTTGATGTAGACTCTGTACTCTTCAGGCATGCTTTGCCAAAGCTTCTCATTAATCACAGGGCACAGCATGCCAATCTGGTGGTCTGTGAGGACGATGTACTTGGTCACTTCAACGAACTTGGCTGCTAAGTCGGTTGGAAGCGGGTTGTCTTGGCCGTCCACTGTTCCCGTTTTGAGGGCAAGGTATACTTCGCCGAAGCCCATGGGAGTTGGTGTTGCTCCAAGCGCTCTTCCCATATCCAAGAAAGTCTTGTTGTTAGGCATTCTCAGCTTGACTCCTTTGAGATCCTCTGGTCTTTTGACGGGTCCGACCTTCGCGGTAAGGTTGAGCTCTCTGGTACCCAAGTACCAGATGTCGAGTACCCTCAGGCCGGTCTTAGCTGCCATCTTATCGAAGAGTTCCTGCACCATCTTGCTGGTCATGACCCTGTAGAGGTGGTCCAGATCCTTGAAAACGTATGCGGCTTCGAAAACACCGAATTCTGGCATCGCGGCAAGATCAGCAAACCACGATGGAGCGGCGTCACTGGTCATTTCGAGGTCTCCCCTCATCACCGCGAGCAGCGCAGTTTTTTGGTCTCCAAGCTGTCCCGAATGGTACACCTCTACCTTAATCTTGCCCCCGCTGAGCTCCTCCACGATTTCCGCAAACTTTTGCATGGCTAACACTTGAGGTTGAGTAGGAGCAGCGACCGTGTTGAATCGAAGCACGTAATCTGGCTTAACCTCAGCCGATGCGAAAATGCTCACTAACAATAGGATCGATAAAAGCACAGCCCATCTT
>Ga0180300_10000645_pt1 | contig 15604 bp, 17 predicted proteins | sample GuaBasSediGuay15_FD_121798 | JGI IMG/M metagenome (GOLD analysis project Ga0180300, IMG submission 121798) | Subseafloor sediment microbial communities from Guaymas Basin, Gulf of California, Mexico - Guay15, Core 4569-2, 21-24 cm | ecosystem: Environmental > Aquatic > Marine > Hydrothermal... | reverse complement strand
GTCCAACAAAAACAACAACAGCTCCGGAAACGCCCTTCTTCTTCCTTACCATACACCTATCGCCAGCGACGTCCCGCCAATAAGCTAGAGACCTCTTAAAAATCCTGTCTCGTTTCCGATCGGCTTGGTCCACCACCAAGAAATAAAAATAGCGTTTCTTCGAAGCTACAATCGAAAAAGAAGCGTCGGGCCAGACGGTAACCTTCTCCAACCCGCCGAGCTTTTCTACTTCGCCCGATCTAACCCTGTATCTCGGTATTCGAACCTCGACTTTCATGTCCGCGTCTTCCATGTCGGGCGTGAAAGATTCAAGAGAAGCGTCGGGACGCGAGGAAATAGCGAGATGTAAGACCAACTGAAACTCAGATATAGCCAAAGAATGCTTCAGATGGCGATATCCAAAGGATTTTCTTCTAATAAGTTTTTTGCCTTCCTTGCTCCCCTTCCAACCGTCGCCCCAAAGATAAACAGCGGCCTTTTCGTCGAGAATGTATATAGCCTTTGACGAGCCTATTCCGATAGGACGTTCCATAGGGTGCAGATAACGTCTGGTCAAATACTGATTGTGAAAAAGTATAGCCAATCTGCGCCTCAAAGCCTTCTCTCCCCTGCCATCCGGGGCAAAAAGCTTCAAAAGCCCCTGAGTGCTTATATAGCGAAATCTTCGCACCGCTTCGATAATTTCCCCGTCGCGGGGCTGAAAACGCATCCTGTGCGCGTTTTCAGGCTCCTGCAGGTATCTGGAGCGCTGTTTCCAGCCTCCGCGTGCTAATTCTCGGTTATAATCGTTCATAACGACTAAAGCTTAGTGAAACGCTTCGAATCCTGGTCCCCCTGGCGATGTCGGCAGCCGACCCGCTCTGAGAGCTCGAGCGAAAGCGAAGAGCGAGCAGAAGGCTTTTCAAAGCCGTTAGCGGGTCGAGCTTCCCGACCGCTTTCTTTTCTGTTGAGCCGCCAGCGTACAAAGCTTGGCCTGGCGGCGAGACCGAGCCCCCTCCCTTTTGAGCGAGCGAAAAAAGGGAGGGGGCGAAGCCGAAGCTCTCCTTGGAACCTGACTTTTAGGGCGTCAAGGGTTCCCTGAAAGTTAGGCGAGAGCGAGGAGAAAAGAAAGCGGTCGGGAAGGAATTGATATATAATACCTTTAATTGCAGCGACTTTTAGCTGCTTACCTGTAGAAATCGTTTTAATAGGCATTTCTACAGGCAGCTTAGCACACAAAGGCTAAGTTGTAAAGGGATTATTTAGAAAATTACTGAGCGACATCGCCAGGGGGACCTATTAAAAATGCTAGCTGGCGTAGCATTTACACATTGACTAAGTTTTAATTATTAAAGAGCTATCCAAAAGCTCACCTATATTTTCCTTCCACTGACCTCTCCATAAAAGACCAATATTAATCTCGGCTTTTTTTGCATTCCTGCCAAATGCGCTCAATTTGATTTTATATTCTCCTGGTAAAAGATAAGTTTTCCCAGTGTTAGGCCTTATAAAAACGTCAAACCATAGAATAAAATTTCCATCTTTAGTTGCCGGTGTGTCATCGGAAATTTTGCGATCTAAGATATAAGCAAAATCGCAATGCCTATATGTGTCAGATGGGATAGATAATTCGTAACGGGTATTTCTCCAGTGGCTCCACAACAGCCTTAAAGGCATATAGCTTGCTTCAATATTACCTTCCTTTGTCACAACCTCTTCTAAAGTAACCTCAACATCCTCAGCAGTTTTAAAACCTTCATTATAAACTCTTAGTCTAAAATAATAAGCATTCGCTCTAAACTGTCCTGTATTAGGATCTATAATCTGTGTTAAGTGACAATCCCTTTTATCATAAGGAAATATTTTAATCCTCAAATAAGGTGCTGTCAAAAAACCTATAATTAAGTCCTTTAGGAGAGCTATTATGCTTGTTATAGCTGCTATCCCTGACGCGACAAATGGAGTAACATATGACTCACCCAAACGGGTTGAATAACTTATAAGAGAATAAATAGAAACGAAATAAACAATCGACAACACTATAATGCAAATAGCCAGCCTTCTGTAAAATACTTTCATCTAAGAATCCAATCTATATTTCTAGAAATCTATATTCTCTTCTTTTGCAATATTTCTTAGAACTCCAGTAAAATATGCCGGTTTGTTAACTCTAAAACCCTCTTTAGACGGATCCAGTGAATTTAGATATTTGTCCTCTACGGCTGCCAAGGCCTTCATTATTATATGGCCCGGCAGATTGTAGCATATTAGGCGATAGAATCTTTCGTTTTCTTCTCCTTTGCCAAGCTTCTCAGCAAGCATCCCAACTAAGTACTCGTTCTCTTCCTTAAATGGATTTTTTCTATCTAACGTTTTAACGTTATTAAGTATATCTTCTAAGTACTTCTTCCTGTCCGTTTTTTGGACAGCTTTATATGTCCATTTTTTGGACATAGGTCGCAAGTTATCCACAGCTTTAGCCACCTGTGTCCGTTTTTTGGACATAGGTAAATCCTCTTGATTTTCAAGATCTTTTCGTTTGTTTTCAACAATCCTTTCTGCAGTTCTAACAACCAATTCTTTCTTATCTTCTTCAGTTAAAGGATCATCCATGCTAATGTAGTAAGTATCAGTACTGCGAACTTTCTTCTTCTTAACGGGATCATAACGGTAATTTGGTTCTCTTCTTACAAATCCATACTTTTCAAGAAGCCTAATAGCTTTAACTACAGTTTTTCTATTGTTGACTCCTATTTCTTTGGCCAGGGTGCTTTGAGAAGGCCAGCAATAATCCCTTTTTTCTCCGGTAAGTCGGTTGTAATAGCAATATTGACGTAGACGAAGTATTACGCTGGTTGCTACGGGGCCTAAGACTGGTGCCCATTTGGTCCAGAAGTATTTGGTTGTTACAGTTACGTTGTCAGGCTGTATGATTTCGTTTTTGATGTCTTGATAATATGGCTCTATTTTAGCCTTCTCAAAATCTAATTCTTTAAGGATCTTATCTTTTAAATCTTCCTTTTTCATAGTATTATAACTTAATCTTTAAGCTAAAACGGAGGTCTGGTCAGCCCAGGAAACCTCCGTTTTCTCCATTTAAACGATGATTTAGCTTTTTCGGGCTGACCATAAATTAATCGTATCTCATAGGTTATTTTTGTCAAATAGCCCTTAGCGATTAGATCCTCCTATACATTTGGCGCAATTGTCATAGCCTGCCGAGTGAGCTTCTGACAAGGTGTTAAATGGTCTGTCGTGACCGGCGTTAATAATCTCGTCGATCTGGCAACCATTGTTAGATGTGTCCTCATTGTCGAGATCGTGGACTTCCTTCGTTGCAATATTGCCCAAATATCGCTCGCCGTTCATATTGCCTGTGTATCTGCGCATTTTTTACTCCTTTTAAAGAAATGGAATAAACTTGTATATAAATATAGATTTCTATAACCCTTCTCTTTCGAAAAATTCATCCAGTGCTTTCCGGACCACCTCGGATATTTTCATTCCATTTTGAGCCGCGTAAATTCGTATCTTTCTGTTCTGTTCCGGAAGAAGCTGAAAATTCCCCTGCTCATATATTTTTCTAGATTTCTTGAATTCTATATTTCTATGTTCAGAATCTTTCTCCGGTCTTGTGGATGCCTTGGTTATGAGCCCAAGGCCTTCTCCTTTACCTCGCACTGATACTCTCTTTTTGCTCATAATTTAATATCTCCTTTGCCAATTCTCGGTAAGCTTGGGCGGCCTGGTGCGTGCTGTCAGTAATTAGGATAGGCTTGCCGGCCACCGTTGAATCGGCGAATTTAATAGTTCTTTTGATGACCGTATTAAAGACCTTAGTAGGCAATATGCTTTGGATTTCCTCAAAAACCTCTTTTGCATGAAGGGTCCGCCCTTGGAACATTGTTATTAGGATTTTTGTGTCCAGGTCTGGATTCCCTTCTTCTTTAATGTCGTTGACAACTCGGAATAGAAGCTGTAGACCTCTCATGGCTAGGTATTCTGATTGTACGGGAACAATAGCCAATGAACATGCGACTAGAGCGCAATTTGTCAGAACCCCTAGGCTAGGCGGACAATCAATTAGGATGCAATTGTAGTCCTTAGTTATAGAATTAAGAGCGTTCTTGAGAGTATTTGGCCAATACTTGCGATTGACAAGAGTTACATCCATTTCTATAAGGTCTTGATGAGAGGGGATAAGATCGAGATTATCAACAGAAGTCTTAGTTATGGCTCTTTTGATAGGGAAGTGCTTATAGGCCATTACGTCGTAAATTGTGTATTCGAATATTTCTTCTGGATTATCATAACCGAGGCTAATAGTTAGCCCGGCGTGAGGGTCTAAATCGATAAGCAAGACCTTCTTGCCCATCTCAGAAAAAGCGGCTCCTAGATTAAGAGTGGTGGTTGATTTCCCAACGCCGCCTTTCTGATTGGTTACGCAATATATTTTGCTTTCTTTCATGCTTGTTATTTTACCCCATAAAATGCTATAAGTCTAATTTTATATATTTCTATAAATCTATATTTCTACTTATTAAACAGTTTTCTTTGAACTTTCTTTGGACTAGGTATAACCCTGTTTTTATAACGCAAAACCTCCTCAACATCTTCATCTGAAAAGATCCTCCATCCGTTGCGATCCCTATCTGGCTCAGGAACTTTACCTGTCCGAAGCCATCGAAGTATTGTCTCCTTACTAACTCCAACTTTCTCAGCTACTTCGCGCGTTGAATATCTACGCTCACGCCGCATAGAAGATCCTTTCTTGTTTAAGATAAGAAGAATAGGCTATCCAAGCTTCTTTGGAAAATTCTTAATAGTTTTTTCTAAGTCACCAAAAGCTTCTTGAATTTCTCTGCCATCGTCTCCAGTAAATTGGAAGACGGTCTTGCAGAAAGGACAAGAAACAGAAGTTCCAGGAAACAGTTGACTGACTTTTAGCTTAAATTTGCCTTTGCAGTTAGGACAAGTTAAATCAACTTTAAGGTCCATATATTATATTCCTTTCAGTTAATGGTAGTACAAGCCCATAATCATCTATGGGCAAGAATATGTAACTATAGTTAAATATGTCAAGTGTAATTTTAAAAAAAGTGACTTTAATAACAGATTATGATAATAGGTCGTGGACTATATCGTCAATATCGCTGAGTATTTCCTCAAGATTCTCCCGGATAATAGCTCTTTGTCTGGCGAGTGAAGAAGGTAAGGGGGTATTTCTTATAAACCCATAAGCTTGCTTCTGTGCTCTAGCACCCAGAGCCGAGAGGGCCCGATGTATCTCATTTCTAGAATTATATCTAGGAATGGGAAGATCTAATACTTTTTTATGAATATGCCTTTCTCCCATTAAGCCCATACTTTGAAAAGGCTTAATAAGTCTATTTGGTTCTGAAGAATTAAGAATTGCAGTAAGATAGTGAGCTTCTGACGAATTTAAGCAGCTAATCCAATAGAGAGTGCTTTCTACAATATAAGGTAAAGGAAGAGAAGCTCGGTTGATAGCAACCGCTGATATATTTGTCCCTGAAGCATTATAAACTACAAGGTGGCGTTGTTTTAGATTTTGAGCCGTGAGCTCATTTTGATAGTTAAGTCTTTCGTATAAAGATTGGCGAGAGGATTTTTCTTTTCTTGATTTATTCCAGATCCTTTCAGCTTGAATCATCCAACTAGCAAACTCTCTATATCCATCGGCTAGGAGCCTATCAGAGGTAACTACTGTAATTTCGCCGTCATTAACATAAATAGGCAAAACAACTGTAGGTAGATCCTTAAGAACAAAGGGTAAAACGTGCTTAGAAAGCGCGCTAAGGAATATAAAGCGGCCATCTACGTATCCTTTAAGAAAAACATCCTTATATGGCGGTTTAGCGCTTTCGGCTTGAGATCTATCTGTTTCAGCCCAGTATAAGCGCTCGGGGTCTATTGTATCGTCAAGGTCCTTAATCCTGACAAAATAGAAGTTCCTGGGTACTATTGTTGCGCCCTGACGGAAAGACTTAGAGTAAGAGCTCGCTGGATGAGGGCTTGTACGTCCGGGGCCGGTGGAGAAGGCCATGCGTTCAGCTAGGTAAATTATTCGCGCTGTTTTTCTCTCATAAGAAAGATATTTTGATGCCTCGGAGAGAGTTAAGTCTCTTTCCTCAAATCTAGCATGCCATTCTATAGCTGGAAGTTCAGAGGGGACGTGCTTTGAAGACTCGTTGTCTCTTCTTCCAAAAAGAACACAAGAAGGTATATTAAATAGAGGTTTTACATCTAGCAGATCCCAATAGGATTCAATATCAACAGGTGCATTAAATGCTCCAGATATAAGATTAATATGCTGGTCAGCGTTAATAACGCTTCGAGGCATTACAAAACCGATGTGGGAACCGTTATGGCCAAAGGTTGATATTGTATGAACAAAAAATACTGATGCCAGTTCCATTTGGGTAGCGAGCTTCCAGGACTTTGGAGCTACTTTATACTCCTCAACGGCGCGGCGTTTTACCTCTGCTTGGTATTCAGGATCAGAAATATAGCGATAAGAAAGCCAGGGTGGATTACCAACAATAAAATCGAAACGCTCACGAAGCATAGCAGGTCTATATGCGTTTCTTATAATAAAGGCCCATATGGAGTTTTGCCTTTTAATAATCAAATCAGCTAGCTCATTAGTAAAATTCCAAAGGGCATCAATAATAGAAGAGAAATTATCGAGCTCAGAGAGAGAGGGGACAGTTCGTTTTATATAAGCAAGAAGGCTGTCTTTGCTCTCTTTTCTAGTTCGTGCATGATCGGCGGCAACTTTAGTTGCTGCAGTAATAGCGGGGTCAAAGAATTCAGGATTAGTAACAAGTTCATCCGGGATATTAACAGATTTATCGCGCCCGAATCGTATTTGATAGCCGGCAGTTTCACCAAGTTTAGGCTGGGATACTTCACTCGGAAGAAATAGAGAATCTGCAAGAAATACAGGAATTTGAATAGGTCTTCTTGTAAATTTAATAAGATCTTTAATAGCAAGGAGATAAGTAGCTCTAGATATAATTACAGCTAGAGGGTGAATATCAATTCCAGCAACGTTAGTAAGAATATTGCGAAGAAGATAGCTTGGTTTTTCCGAAGAATTAGCTTTAATAAGGTGAACAATAGCTGCGCGTAAAAAGCTACCGGAGCCACAAGTAGGGTCAAGAACACTAAAAAACCCTTTATCCGGGAAGAGCTCGTGAGTAATTAACTCACAAAGCCAATCAGGAGTATAGTATTCTCCAAGGTCATGTCTGTCTTTAGGGTCAACGAGTTCTTGATATATGCCTTTGAGAATATCTTGATCTAGTTCGTCGAGAGAATAAGTGAGCATCTGAGAGAGTACGCGCTCCCAGATAGGGGAAAGGATAGATTGTAATTCTTTGCGTCTAACCCATTGGAAAAAATCATCTTCTACAAGATTTTCTATTCCTTGAGATTGGAAAAAGCTCCCTGATAAAACATCTTTAGCAACATTACTAAGAGATTGCTTCACGCGCCCGCGTGAAAGAGAAGCCCAAATAAGGAGCCTAGCAAGGCAGGAAAGATAAGTGTGCTTAAGGAATAGTAGCTCAAGTTCATCTTTACGAGCCGAATCACCTAGTTGACCATAGGTAACAGTAAGATATTTTTGCCATGTTTCAAAAGCGAGAGATGCCTCCTTTTCCGTCTTTATATATGACCAAGCTGTTTTTAAAGCTTCGAGAGCGTATGAGTAAGCAGGGCTGGTTAAACCAAAGTCAACGCGAAATTGTTCGGCTGAAGGTTTAATAAATCCTGGGCGGAAAAGGAGACTTGTAAGCCATACCCAGAAATCTTTAAGAGTATCTTCAGAAACAACAATAGTTCTAAGAGGTTCCAATTCAATATCATTAGAAGTAAGCCTCTTATTAGAGAATCCAGATCGAATAGAAGGACGAAAAGATTTCCAAATGATTCCGTCAGAGGCAATGCAAATAAGAGGTCTATTTATGGAGCTTTTATCTTTGGATAAAATTGCAGAAGTATACTCGCGTAGCTGTCTAATAGCGTCATGCTCAGTTGCCTTGAGAGAGTTCTCAAACTCAATAATAGCATTACCATAATAAGCATCAATACGGCCGCGCTTCTTGCCAGATGAAGTATAAATACGTACGCGTTTTTCAATACCTGATGATAGTTCTGTAGAAACCCCAGAACCGGGGAACAGCTCACTAGCAAGAGCGACGAAACGATGAGTTTTAGCAGATTCGTTAGGAAGGGATAGAATATCATGGAGATAAGATAAAAGAATCTTTCGTGTATTGGAATCTAGGCCGTTAGTTTTATGTTCTTTTTTAGAAATCATAATATGTTAAGTAAAGAAAGATCTTAACTAGATTTAATACTACTTTTCTTAATATGTGAAGTATATTTTGACACTACTGCAGGCGATATTTTTAATTCTTTGGCTATAGTGCGAACCGGGATACCAGAAGATCTCATCTGTCGTATGGAATGAATAATATCTTCTTTAAGAGGCGGACGACCAAGACGAACTCCTTCAGAACGTGCCCTTTCTAGGCCTGCTTTAACGCGTTCTCTGATAAGATCTCTCTCAAATTCAGCAAAAGCAGATATAATTGTGAATAGAATCTTACCTGTAGAAGTAGAGGTATCAATGTTCTCGGTGTAAGAAATAAAATCTATGCCAAGCTCTCGGAACTCTTCAAGGGCAGAGATTAGGTGTTTGGTGGACCTGGCGAAACGGTCAAACTTCCAAACAAGAACAACATCTATCTTACGCTTTCGAGCAAGATTCATAAGCTGAGAAAGATTAGGCCTCTCCGATTTGGCTCCGCTATCAATATCGATAAGCTCATACAAGACGTTAAAACGCCTCATCTGTGCATAAGAGCGAAGCTCTTTGAGCTGAGTTTCCGGAGTCTGACCTTTGGTGGAAACTCTAGCGTATATAACCGCTCTTTTCATAGTAAAAACACACGTGTTCATAATACTACACTTTTATGAACAGTGTAAACAGAAAGCAAGAACGTGTCAATACAAGCCTTTCAATTAAGTGTTTTTTAAGGGGGTTTTATGAACACAGTGATGAGGAAAAAACGAAGCAGATAAGAAATATTCCCATAAGTTAAAATCTAGAGTTTCAAATAATCCCGGACCAAGAAATAAATTACTGCAGTAAGAAACGTTCTTATAAACCAAGTTAGATATTTTCTTAGTTTCGGATCAATGGAGGGTTCCAATTTTTTATCTGGAAAACCATACGGCCAGAAGCTTTCTTCAGTCATGTCTGGATTGTTGGGCTTTGTACTTAAAAAGAATATGAATGGGCATAGAGCAAGCATAATCTTGCCAAGGAAGAGGTATAAAAATATGCCGTTGAAGTTAAGGTTTTGGTTGAGTAATTCCAGCTGATTTTTAATCGAAGAATTCAGAAGAAAAGTTTCATGGTCTTTTAAAACTTGATTCAGAACGAATGCAACCTTTGGTTGAAGAAAAAAAGTATGCATGTAAGCCGGGACCTGCAATATTGAATAAAGAGCCGAAACTATAAAATATGAAAGAGCACTAAAACGCCAGCGTACAAAGAATGCCCATCCCATCATAAGGGTAGAAATGGTAGCCAAGACAGCAGCTGCAGAGACGCACATAATCATTGTTAGAGTTTCATTGACAAAAAGGCTAAGTACATACAAGAGGAAGATTAAAATAAAAAATGCGGCAGGGAAGAAACCAAGACGGCTTTTCTTCAATCTTTTATCGCCACTGCAGAAGGCAATGGCAAAAGAAAGAAAGCTAAGATCGCCCAAAGCCAAGATAAGGAGGAGAAATATGCTACTAATATGATCTTGCTTTAGAAGAGAATATGCAAAGAAGACAGAAACCCACCCTACAATCCACAATACAAAGCCCCAAGCGGTGGAAGCAGAATCTTTAACACTAAGGAAATGTGGTCGCCTCTTGGTTAAACCATAACTAATAATGCAAATGATTCCAAGTAAAACGACAATAATTGATATTATCAAGTTAAGAAGTGTGAAGGTGGAACTTATAGGCAATATTGAATCCTCCGCAGAAAGAAAAATATAAAAGACAGACCATTAGGTAGGTCCGTCTTTTTATACTCACTTCGCAAAGACCCATATAAGTATTCTTAAAATAGTAAGACTAGCAAAGGCTACAGCCACAAAGATATAAATCTGGGACTGATTTCTCGGAAAACGGTCATCATCCTTTGAAGAATAATCAGTATCTTTACTTGGAGTGTGACTACTTACGGGAATGGGTGCTTTCATTTTGATCACCTCCTAAAAAGAAAGAAAAAAGGAAAATTTGTGCCAAAAGTGCAAATATGAATTTAAATATCTTGGAATTAGAGAAACAAATGGATATACATTCACGGCAACTTCTTTCCGAGACCGGCTTCTCGAAGCTCGGGAAAATGCTTGTTTGCGATCTCTTGAAATAATTTCTTGGACTTCCCAGTTCTGCTGAGCAGCCGCATAGCTTTTTCGTAAGTCTGAAAATTTATATGCCCCTTTGCACATACCTTAGTATGCGGCATCCCCGTAGCACGTGCTATAAAGACAGCAAAAATTGCTCTTATGCGATTGTGAACTCTACGAAGCTCCCGCTCGGTTAGTATATCGCAAAGAAGCATCTCAATCTTTCCTTCTGAAACAGCGAATGTAAACAAATCTACTAATGCTGCCTTTGATGCTTTATCCACTCGTGCAATGAGAAGATCTACATCATATTCGAGTCCTAAACTCAATTAGAAACCTCCACAATTACACTGCTACATTACAATTATAACACAACATCATAACATAACAAAACAATAACATTAGGAGATACCGCATTATTGCATGATTAGATTAAAAGTTGCAAGAAGAAAATAAAGCAATCAATAAATCTTTCTATTATAAAGACCCTCAATTTATAGAGGGTCTATTGAAGTTCAAATTGTTCCTTCCTCTCTAAGGCTGTAAAAACGGTCGTCTCCAATAATGACATGGTCCAGCAAGATAATGCCTATAAGTTCACAAGCTTGAGATATCCTGGTCGTAAGTTCAATGTCTTCTTCACTCGGAGATGGATCACCGCTTGGATGGTTATGAACGAGAATAATTGAAGCGGCGCAAGAAGAAATGGCGGGCTTAAGAACTTCTCGCGGATGGACCAATGAAGCGTTCAGAGTGCCAACGGAAACAGTAAAAACTCTAATGACATGGTTCTTGGTATTTAAGAGAATAACCCGAAATTCTTCTTGCTCTAAGTCCTTCATATCGGAAAGAAGTTCCGCCACATCCTCGGGCGAGGATATAACGTGCTTTGAAGACGGCCTCTTACAATTGAGTCTTTTACCGAGCTCGATGCAAGCGAGAAACTGTTCTGCTCGGGCCGGGCCAATGCCTGGAACCTTAGAAAGTCTCTCCGGGCTGGCTCTAGACATATCATGCAGGTCGCTAAAGACCTCTGCCAAAGCCCTAGCTGCTTCAACGTTTCTAAATATTCTGGCCAATAGTTCTTCTGAACTGAGATCCTTTTCTCTGGCTTTATATAAGCGAGCGGGGTCGAAAGAACGCCATGCGTTAAAACTCAATTAACACCTCCTTAAAAAGTGAGAAATTTGTGAAAGAAGGATATCAGATATCGAGGGACAAACAGATCGCCTCTCTACGGGCGAATATGAGGGCGTTATTTCTCTTCGCTTGAATCGGCGGGGTTGTCTTTGGGCTTTCTTAGGATTATCTTGCCGTTGATCGGCAAAGCGTCGAGGAAAACTGTCTCAGAATCGTCTTTGTTAAGAAAAGAAACTCCAATGCGGCTCCACCTTGAAGATTTTTTGCCCTGATCGTCATTTTCGCCGTCTGAAACGGCGTAAGCTACGCGATATATATTGGCCATAATGGTTTCACCTCCTCTCTAAAACGAACAAATAATAGAATGAGATAAGAAACGAGGGAACGTAGAGCAAGCTTATATTACCAGTTGAGCAAGTTTTGTCAAATAAGAACCCTATGGATCATCTGTTATGTCGTCGCCGTCGTACTCTTCGTATTCGGCTTCCTGCATCTCAAGGACCTGATTAAAACGACTTTCTAAGATCCTCTTTACCTCTCCGGGCTTTAGAAGTCCCATCCTAGAATAAACAAGCTCCTTAGTCTTTTCCACGTACTTAGGGTTGGCTATATAAGACTTTGGCTTAATTGTTTTAATAGGCAAAGGGGGAAGTTTTGGATTATAAAGAACGTAGGCTTCGCCAACTTCTTGGGCCATAATATTAGTCGCGTAATTGTGAAAACTCTCGTCCAAGCTCCTATAAATGGGGATCTCCTGATAAGTGTATTCGACCTTTTGGACGTCTTGGTAAGCGGTTCCGTAACTTCTGGAAGATCCTCCAGAGTGCACAACATGGTGTTCTACGCCGCGGGGCGTTATAACTTCGCTCAAGGAGCTCTGCTCGGAACTAGATTCTGAAAACGACGAAATCGTTCCGTCGTAAACATGCGGAACTGCCTGAGTGTAAGTGTCCTTGATCTCGTCCCCTGTAATTTGATGGGCGAATATATGCTTCGCCATCTCTAGTGCCTCATTATAGTTTCCAAGCCTAAAAACAATCTTTACGTCTGTATTGTTAAGAACGCTGTTAAAGAGGGCTTCGTGCTCGTCGGCTCTCTTAAGATCGGTGATATCCTGTTGCGAAAGGAGGAAATGAACGCCGAAACCCGCGAGCTCCCGCAAAGATTTTGCGTAATCTTCAGTCATAAGTTGAGAGAACTCGTCGACGTAAACGTAGAAGTGCTTAATTCTCGGTTTGTTCTTTTCTCTAAGCTTGGCGTTGGCGAAAACCTGGTGAAGAATGGATATTCCTAATATCTTTGTCAAATCATCCGGGCAGTTTGAAGGCAGGAGATTAACTAAAACAATATCTCCTTCGTCCATAACCTTAAGCCAATCAATTGAATTATTCTGGCCGAAGATCTGCCGGGTCCTTTCGTCCTCGGCAAAGCGAACGGCTCTATCCAATATAGCCAAGCTATAAAACTCTTGGTCTTTTCGAGGCGCGTTGTCGAAATGTCTCCATTCTTCTTGAACGAGATCGTCTCTCACTCTAGAGAGAACCGCTTCCCTAAACTCCGGATTGATTAGGAAAAAATAGAGTTCAGCTAGAGTGAGGCCAAGCGGTTCAATAGCTCTTAGAGAAGCCTTGCCCCATCTCTCTAAAAGCATCTTTGTATCATCCGGGGTCTGGCCGAAAGCCTTGTAAATCCCGTTTAGAACAAAGCGAACCCTGGAAGATAGATCTAGGCCGGGCAAATCGAAATAATTAACGCCCACTCGATAATCGTCTTCGTTCGGATCGATAAGATAAAGCCTCTTAATATGCCTCCTATTGACGTGGCAATATTCCAAAGAGCTCCGATACAAAGAGCCGTGAGGATCAAGAACTAAAACGCCGTTGCCGGAGTCTATGTCCTGCCTAATCATATTTTCAAAAAGAGTGGTTTTGCCGGTCCTTGTTTTGCCCAAAATCAAAGAATGGTCTATTCGAGAGTCGTCGGATAAAAAGACTCGCTTCCCGGTGTCGCGGTTGTGCCCGATAAGAACGCTCATCTATCCTCCAAAAGATCTTTGCGATAGACATCCAAAAGAGCTTCAATATATTCAGCTAATTGAGGATTTAATCGCATCTCTTCTTTAGCCATTTCCTCTACCTCTCCATAATCCTTGATGCCCTTTATTCTTCTTAAAAAATCGTTTGCTATCTTTTTATCCTCATCCTCCAACAATTTCCCTTCTAGAAGCATTTCTAATTCTTTCTTCTTCTTGGCGAGCTCAATCTGACGCTCGAAAAGATTCTTCTCGGTTTCTACTCGTTCTATCTCTTTCTTGGCGAGCTCTATTTCCTCTCTGTTTCTCTCTATCTTTTCTTGGGTTGTCAATTCAGGCATCCCAGACAACGCTTTCTTTAACTCAGACCTAATAGAAAGCAGACGAGAAATAATTAAGTAAGTTAAAGCTAAAATGCAAATAGAAGAAAAAATTGCGAAAGCTAATGCTAGCCTTGCGGCAACAAAAAATAAGAAAAAGAAGGCAATAAGATAACTAACGGCTATAAAAATTGAAAGATCTGTATTTTCAATTAGCTCTTTTAATTTCTTTTCATCAATCTCTCGATTAGGCACCATTCCCTCCAAGTATAAAAATACACTAAAAAAGATGCAAAAGACGTAATCATAGCCAAATGATAAAGAATCTTATCAATATCTAAGAGAAAAAACAATAAAAAGCATTAAAGACCTTGTTCCCTTGAGGCAAAAGCCTCTCAAGCTCGGCCGGCGGGAACATAAGAATATAAAACATATAGACTTATAAAAGATGTGGCACATTTTATGCTCGATAAGTTCAACAATACAAGAGGTAAAACTATGCGGATGATCTACCATGCTGTTTGGTTCATCATGTTGATAACAATGCTTATGCGCGGTTCTGCGGCCGCGAACACTTTAAACGCACCGGAAGGAAGCATAAGGCTAACCATTACCAACCTAACTGAGGAATATCGAGCTAACCTAGCATTGAACTTTGAAGAGTGCAAGACGGCTTTGGAAAATTACATAAGAAGCATCCCGTGTGCGAGCCTTCCAGCCGAACTTACAACCCGTTACGACGACGATCAACGCATACTGATAAGCGTCCTCACCGTTCACGTGCACTTGGGCGACTCTGTAAAAGCATTCGGAAAAGATATGTTCGGATTTGACCCAGAGTACCACGCTATTAACATCCACCCTGTAGCTGCTATGCTTGAACACCTACATAACTATTATGCAATGTCAAACCAAAGACACTTACTCGCGGCCAAGTTCGTCAAATCCAACGGCGATTGGGTGTATTTCATAGCAGACTATTATCAGAACAGGCACAAGATATTCAGATTGTTGCCGTTAATTATAATTGGCACGAAGGAAGGAACCTACACCATCAATACCGCTTGCCCAATGTTTATGAACAGTTGGGCTCGGAAGTTTTGCTTACCCAACCCAAAGCTGCCGAGCGGCAAAATGAGCGAGGCGGCCCTGCTTTGGAATTTCTTTAAAGTAAAATACAAGCCCATAAGCTATGCTTCGGAAGCCCAGTGAGACTCTGGTATCTGACAAAATAGACCTAAAAATCTAGAACTCTATAATTATAAAAGCCGAGCTGCACACCCTCGCTCTCGCTTCGTCGCTCGCGAAATGGGCGAGAGCAGAAACCAAAAGGTTCGACGCGAGCGTAGAAATGGCTTCTTCGAATGGCACCCGGCTTTGCCCTTCGCCGGTTTCGGCCAGAGAGAGTATGAGCTCGGCCTCATTACATTTTTATCATCTTACAAGAATTTAGTCAAAAATCCTGGTTTCCCGTCTAGCCCATAAGCGACAGGATCCTTCAAAAGACGAGTTGGACAATCTAAAGAGACTTCGCTCTGATCGATAAACCAAAACCCGGGACGTTTCTTTCTGACCTCGGGCACTTGATTGGCTATTTCTATAAGCACGTCCCTTCTCTTTGCGCTCGGTGCTACAAAAACGACAAAAGCTCCGGAAACGCCCCTCTTCTTCCTTAACTTACACCT
>Ga0180300_10000643_pt1 | contig 15613 bp, 15 predicted proteins | sample GuaBasSediGuay15_FD_121798 | JGI IMG/M metagenome (GOLD analysis project Ga0180300, IMG submission 121798) | Subseafloor sediment microbial communities from Guaymas Basin, Gulf of California, Mexico - Guay15, Core 4569-2, 21-24 cm | ecosystem: Environmental > Aquatic > Marine > Hydrothermal... | reverse complement strand
CAACGTCAAAATATTTATCTGCTGTTCTCTGATATCTCTCAGCTTTTGCGCGGTAATATTCAGCTTTTGCAGTGTTCCCTTCAGCTAATGCCTTTTCATATTTATCCCAATAATAATCAGCTTTTTTCTGATATTTCCTACTTAGATACGCTGAAAACCTCCCCTCTCCAACAGCTCCTCCAACCACAACTCCTAAAGCCATCAACATTAACCCCAAAGCAAGTGCTTTCCTCCACATTGGTTACCACCAATAATTATAATTCAAAAACTACAATAAAAAGTTTTTTGAATGAAAATTGATTACTACTCCCTTAACCTTGAATAAGAGCTGGACAACTGCCAACAACACAAACAAAAAGGTAAAAATTGTTCAAATTACAATAACGCCCACTAAATAGAAAGAAGCCACTTCCACAGAGGTACTACCTTAATTTCCTTCCCTTTCTCTTTAATCACATCCTCCTGATCCCACGTAATAATGAAAAGATTATTACAACTGAGCTCTCTCGATGCTCTGATTAAGGCGGAGACTTCTCTTTCATAGTTGGTATTATTAATTTCATAGGTAACCTGAAGTATTTCTCTTACACTCTCTTTTTCCTTTAGAACAAAATCCGCCTCTTTATTATCCCTTGTCCTGTAATAAAATAGATCTCTATTTGGCTCCAGACCTGCCTTCAAAAGTTCGACAAAAACCAAATTCTCCAGTAATCTACCCTCGTCTTCAATACCCAAAACGGCCATCAGTCCATTGTCCACCAAATATGGTTTAAATCCATACAACTCCTGCAACTTATACGATTTCGCCAGAGGTTTGAGGACATAAAAGACCAAGGAGTCCTCCAAGTACTCCAAATAATTTGCAACCGTTGTTTTTCCAACTTCGATACCAATTCCCTTCAAGTTTTTATAAGCCTTGGAAATAGAAAGATGTGATGAGGAGGCAAGCATCTTGAAAAGGACTCTCAAAGCTTTTATGTTAGTTACCCTCCACCTTTCAATAATATCCCTATAAATCGTTAGGTCAACTATCTCTTGAAGAATAGCTCTCCTCAAAGAAAAGTCTAGTATAACCTCGGGATAACCTCCCCAACGGAGATATTGCCTAAGTAGCTTCTTGATCTTAGCTTCCTCATAAGTGGAGTAGAATCTATCGACCTTTATTCCATTAGAAATCAGTATCTCTTTGAATGAAAAGGGATAAACTTTTATAGGGATACTCCTCCCCCTCAGTTCAGTTGCTATTTCTTTTGAGAAAAGCCTGGAGGAAGAACCCGAAACAATCACCCGCTGATTTTTATCAAGTAAGAACCTCACGAACTTTTCCCAATTTTTAACTGTTTGGATTTCATCCAAGAAAAAGTAGTTATGTCCCTTTACATTTTCAGGAAATTGGGAGTAATAGACATCCAAGAGGCCTAATAAATCATCTAAACTAGTATCTATTATCCTGGGATCTTCCAAATTAATGTAGATCGTCTCTTCTTTCTTAACCCCGTGTTTTAAAAGCTCTTTAATTATCTGGAACATGAAATAAGTTTTTCCAGCTCTTCGTGGCCCAATGATTGCCAAAGCTCTTTGGATCTTAGGTATACTGTAGTTTATACTTCGCTCAACAAGTTTAACATCCCACTCAAGGTGGTCCCTTATTATTCTACCCCAGACTTCTTTTGATATCATGTACTATGTATAGTGCTAATACTTTATAAATGTTTGTACTATTAATAGTCCAAATGAAAAAATAATACGTGATCACAATTGTTCAGCCAGTTTTAGTGTTATTTTGCTTTCTATTACCGCCGCAATGAAAATCAGAAGAATTGAAAGACCAACAAGTTTAAAGAATTCTTTTGCATCTTCTTCAGTGATTATTTCCTCCTTCTTGCCCAAAACGAATCTCAATATCTCATAGGGGATTTTAAAGCCAGCGATTCCGGCAATAATTAAGCCAGGGATTTCAAAAATGCCATGAGGAAGGATTAGGAGGAGAGTTTTTGTTAGTCCAACTTGACTTGTAACTGTTTTTATAGCTGAGCCTAAAATAAAGCTATTAGAGAACAAGTTCACCAGGGTTGTTATACCAAGCGTTACTGCACCGAACCATAACAAAAAAGCCACCTTGAGATTGTGTTTAAAAAAGAATAAAACTCCCGGATTGAAATTGTCAAAAGGATCAAAGCCAAAATATGCCGAATAATCATGAAATAATGCGGAAAAAACTCCAAAAATTAGACCTAAAAGGAAAAAGAATACTAAAATCAAAAACGGTCTGTTGTTCATATGCTCCCCTCATGGATCGTTTCGTGTGTTGAAAGGTATGTGTCCCTGTTAAAAAATATAAACAGTAGAGGTTTTCACTAGATACTACTGATAACATGAGCTATGGCAGTATTTTCGGAATTAAAGAGTAGCCGATGATGACTCCAATAATTAGGCCTATGGTACCTATGATCCTTGTATGTGAATGTTTGGTTGATGCTAGAAAGCTTCCCAAAGTAAGACCCGAAACAATTGTAAATACTATATTTTGAGTAGTCTTAGCTATTAATGTCAGGGCAAGTATTGGAACAATAATGTTGGCAAGATTGTGCTTCATGTTCTCCCTCCACGCTCAGCACTTAGATTTCTGAACGTTAGTATCCAACTGCTGCACCCACAACTACTCCAACAGCCACTCCAACAAGACCGCCGAATGCTGCTCCAACTCTTGCTCCAACACGTGCCCCGATATAAGCTGCTGCTCTTCCACTTAAGTAATCAATAGCCTTACCACCCACCCATCCTAATGCTGTTCCTGCAGCTCCTCCTACAATTGCAGCTTTTTCGGGATTTGTGTATTTCTTAGTTAATCTGTATGTCAAGTTACTATTTTCAAATATTCCTCCAACCACAACTCCAAACGCCATTAACACCAAACCCAAAGCAAGTGCTTTCCTCCACATCGGTTACCACCAGTAATTATAATCCAAAAACCACAATAAAAAGTTTTTCGAGAAAAAATTGATTACCACTCATTGAGTTTTGAATATGAGTTGAATGATAGCCAAAAATCTTTAATCAATATTCGAATATCTCCAATTTAACAAATATCTATCGAACTGCATAAGTTGTCTTGTAGTTCCACAACCTTTTTATGTTATTTTTTACTGATGTAAATTTGCTAATAAGCCTCTCTACGGAGATGCTAAAATGAAATACATAAAAATAAAATTAACGCTTTTGATGCTATTACTCCTAACAGCAACCCCCATAAGTGCTTTAACGATCCCCATTGGCACCCTCGAAACCAAGTACATAATTATATCCGAAAATCGCCCTGCAATCCCAGGGGTCTCCCTAAATTATGGTATCTCAATTAGTGCGTTATATGGCTCAACAATAGAAGGGAATTATGAAATAAGCCTAGCAAACTACAGCGTTGAGTATGCTATGTATACAGGAAAAAGAAAAATTATTTGGGCACCCCCGGTTAAGTCCTCAAAATTTATCCCCCAATATAATGAGTCTGTTTATCTTCCTGAAGATTTGAAAAAAATAGTGAAAGAAATTGCAGAATCTAGTGACACCGTCGCTGAATTTGCATGGCGAGTTTCATGGTTTGTCCACAAAACCATAACGTATGAAGATGTTTCTTACATAACTGAACTTGGGCGTGTGATTTTCACCAAAAATGAAACGAATTGGCTGATTGACGAAATATGGAAAAAGAAAAAAGGTGTTTGTAGACACAAGGCAATTTTGGCACAACAGATGCTTAGATATGCTGGTATTAATGCAGAATACGTTGGGGGTTACGTTTTAGTCCCTGTAGGTGGAAGCCACAAATATATTGACCCGTCTGAACTCAACACAATACCAGAGTTAGTACAGTTCTCAACCCACACAGGCCTAGGCCATGCATGGGTCATTGTAAATGATCCTGAAGTGGGCTGGTATCCCATAGATCCAACAAGACAGAGAGATCCTCTCCACCCGATAATCCACGACAACATCGCAGTATACGTTGGAAATTACACCCCCTTTGCACCTGACGAAATGCCTCTTTTCAGACTCGAAAGTGTGCAAAATTACACCACCAATACTAATGAAGTGAGATACAAGGGTATGAAAATAATCGAATCCAGTAAAACCGGTATAGTAGTTTACAACCCCAAAGATGACCAAATTGACTACTATCCTGGTGGCTATGCATTAATAATCCCCCAATCATTTAATTGGTCTTATGAGAGATACTTCCAGAACACCACAATAAACACAAATATAACGATAATACACAGAAAAGGAAAATACTATGTCAAAATCGATGGAATTGATATGCCCTTATATTTCACAAATGGGGGCAAGATAATAAAACCCCTGTATAAAAAAGGAGAGTATTACGTGTACAGAGAACGTGATATCCCCATAATAGACGAAAAGGCCTCTTTTAAAACACCATATCATCTGTTAAGGGTGGAGGTGAAAGAGGATATTTTCATAGAAATTCCTGGAACCAAGATCCCTAACTTCCTCCCTCCTGTTCCAACGTGTTCTCCTTCCATATTAAATTGGCCCCGCTCTCAGCCTTTTAGAACAGTTTAACATCCCAAATTTTCCATAAAATCCAATACAAAAAGCATCGAAAGATTTATAAATTAATTTTTGGTTATCAACATCGACGCCCCGGTGGTGTAGCCCGGTCAATCATACGGGACTCTCGATCCCGCGACCCGGGTTCAAATCCCGGCCGGGGCACCAAAATATGGGCCCGTGGCTCAGCCTGGTCAGAGCGCCCGCCTGATAAGCGGGAGGTCCGGGGTTCGAAGCCCCGCGGGCCCACCAAAAGCTCTTCTAAAGGAAAGGTTTCGAGAGCTTTTTATACACAAAAACCCAGTGATAACTATGCACGTTAAAACTTACATTGCTAAACTCGTTGATCTTGTTGAACTTGAGCGAGAGGCCGAAATAGAGGCCATGCGAGAAGAAATGCGAAGACTTAAGGGATATGAAAGAGAGAAAGTCGGTAGAGCTATTTTAAATCTCAACGGGAAAGTAATTGGTGAAGAATTTGGCTTCAAACTTGTAAAGTATGGAAGGAAAGAGCCATTTAAAACTGAAATTGGGGTTGGAGACCTGATTGTAATAAGTAAGGGGAATCCACTAGCGAGTGATCTTGTTGGTACTGTTGTAGAAAAAGGAAGTAGATTTATTGTGGTAGCCCTCGAAACAGTGCCTTCCTGGGCCTTTAGAAACGTTAGAATAGACCTTTACGCTAACGATATAACCTTCAGAAGGCAGCTTGAGAATCTTAAAAAACTGGGTGAGAGTGGTACTAGAGCCTTAAAGCTTATTCTGGGACAAGAAACCCCATTAAAAAGCTTTCCTGAAGAGTTCACCCCTTTTGACAGGAACTTAAACCAGAGTCAAAAGGAGGCCGTAAGTTACGCCTTAGGAAGCGAGGATTTCTTTCTAATCCACGGGCCCTTTGGGACTGGTAAGACAAGAACTTTGGTAGAACTCATTATACAGGAAGTTAAGAGAGGAAACAAAGTTCTTGCAACGGCCGAAAGCAATGTGGCCGTTGATAATCTTGTAGAAAGGCTTTGGGGGAAGGTTAAGCTCGTCAGATTGGGGCACCCTTCAAGAGTCTCAGTCCATCTAAAGGAATCAACACTTGCATTTCAAGTCGAATCTCATGAGCGGCATAGAAAGGTTAGAGAACTGAGAAATAAAGCGGAAAGGCTCGCAGTGATGAGGGATCAATACAAAAAACCCACACCACAAATGAGAAGAGGATTAACCAACAAACAAATACTCAAGTTGGCATATAGGGGCAGAGGGTCTAGAGGTGTCCCAGCTAAAGATGTCAGGCAGATGGCCCAATGGATAACACTAAACGAGCAAATTCAGAAGCTCTATAAATTTGCAGAAAAGATTGAAGGTGAGATAATAAGTGAGATAATTGAAGATGTAGACGTTGTTCTGAGTACAAACTCATCTGCAGCCCTTGAATTCATAAAAGACGTTGGATTTGACATTGCTATCATAGATGAGGGCTCGCAGGCGACAATTCCAAGTGTTTTAATACCTATTGCAAAAGCCAAGCGCTTTATTCTTGCTGGGGATCACAAACAACTTCCCCCAACGATTTTAAGTGAGGAGGCCAAGGCCCTCAGCGAAACCCTTTTTGAAAAATTGATAGAATTATATCCTTTCAAAGCAAAGATGCTTAAAATTCAGTACCGCATGAACCAACTTTTAATGGAGTTCCCAAGTAGGGAGTTCTACAATGGAAAGATAAAGGCCGATGAGAGTGTAAGAAACATTACATTGACTGACTTGGGGATTAGAGAACCTTTCTTCGGTGAGCCGTGGGACTCTATACTTAGGAGAGAGGAACCTCTAGTGTTCTTGGACACCTCAAAGAGGAGGGACAAACACGAGAAGCAGAGAAAAGGCTCAACCTCTAGGGAGAACCCCCTCGAGGCCCTTTTGGTTAGGGAAGTGGTTGAAAGGCTATTGAGAATGGGTGTCAAAAAAGATTGGATTGGAATTATAACTCCTTATGATGATCAGGTTGATTTAATACGTTCTATTATCCAAGATGAGGAGATAGAGATCCATACGGTTGATGGGTATCAAGGAAGGGAGAAAGAAATCATAATACTCTCCCTTGTCCGCTCCAATAAGAAAGGGGAACTTGGGTTTTTAACGGATTTAAGGAGACTTAACGTTTCTATAACGAGGGCGAAGAGAAAGCTTGTGGTGATTGGAGACAGCGAAACCTTGGTGAACCATGAGACATACAAACGCTTAATATATTTCGTTAAAAAGTATGGAAGATATATAGAACTTGGAAACACGGGGATAAACTAATCTCTTCTCCTAATATGTGGAATGGGCCTTTTGAATGTCGAGATACTGGGTAGTGGGCCCATTAACGGGAGCAAGGGAATTATGGCCAAGAAACTCACCACAGATGCCGAGGCAAAATTCACATCAAATCCAATTTTAGATGCCACAGTCCCACCTATTAGGCTCCCCAAGATAAAACCACTTGAGTTCACTAGATTTGAGGTTGCCAAAGCGTTTCCTTGCTCCCGTGGGGTACTCATTCTTCCAAGGAGAGAGATTAAAGAGACACTTATATATGACCATGAATATCCCCATAAGGCATAACTCGCAGTGCTGAGAAAGAGCAATGAATTGGGGATGGCCAAAGGCAGTAGGAGGAGAGATATGCCGATTGTTCTAGAGAAGTAGCCTTGCATTAGTGCTAAAACAGGGGTCCTTGATCCAAGTTTTCTTCCTACACGCTGGTAAAGGAGTGCTGAGATTGAGGAGTTTAGGAGAGCCATCCCAAAAACTTCCTGACTTGTGAAACCATTCTTTATTAAAAACACTGGTAACTGGGTTGAATACATGCCAGAAGATATCCAAAAGAAGAAAGATGATAGATACAACCCTCTGAATTTAGGTGAGATTTTCAATCTTGCAGGAAGGTGAATTAAAAAGTTTGGTAAGTATCTCCCCTTTTGAATCACCCGATTTACGAGAGGTTTGATATTACTCCTATGAAGGTAAACTGGTGCTTCTCTAATAGTTTTCCAAGCTATAATGAAGGCAGGAATATTTAGGAAAGCAAATGATAGAAGAAGCTCTCTAAAGGCAAGAAACCTGACAAGTATAAACCCAAGTAAAAGGCCAATTACCCACGACCAACCCCCAATTTTGTTGAACTTTCCAACTCCTTCTTCCCATCTAGTCTTTCTAACATTTCTAAAAAGCAAAACAATTCGTATAGAGACTGTTGACGCCAAGAAGAATGAATAAAGGGCATTAACGAGAATTAGTTCCCAAAAGTTTGATACAAGTGAAAGAGCGCTGAGAAATACGGATACACTAAAAAAGCCCATTAAGATAAAAAGCTTCCTTTTAAGAAGCTTATCACTCAATTTACCCCAGAAAACTGTCCCTAATGTTGATGCAAATGCTGACAGAGAAGTTAACAGACCTATTTCACCCGCCTCAGCACCAAGCTGGAGTGCATAAAGGGGGATGACTTGAGAAGATCCACCCGTAGCTACCTTAAACGGAATGAAAGAGTAAAACCACTTAGGCATCTTGGAATTTGAACTAAGCAGGGCAACTTTTCTAGCCTGCATTGTTGCATTTACTTTTTTCCTCATTTTTCAACCACCACGATACTCTCGCCGAACGAAGTTTGCTTTATAAAATTTTGGGATGCAAAAAGAGGCCTAATGAACAGAGATGAGCAAGAAAGAAGAGAAAAATTTACCAACCTTGAACATTTTTAAGAGCCTTATCTCCAACTTTGCCTTCTTCAACATCTGTCATTGCCTGATCCAGCCTATTAAGGCCCTCTTCGAGAAGCTCCCCTTCAATTGTAAGTGGCGGCTGGATCCTCAACACATTTCCCTGGAGGAAGGCAATAATTAAACCAAGTTCATAGGCTCTCCATACAATCTTTTTAGCCTCATCATAGGCCCTTTCTTTTGTTTCCTTGTCTTTAACTAAGTCTACTCCAATCATCAGGCCTTTGCCTCTTACGTCTCCGATCAGTTCATGTTCTTTCTTCATCTTTTCGAGCTTTTTCATAGCATAATTTCCAAGCTTTTCTGCCCTTTTCAAGAGATTTTTCTCTTCAATCTCTTCTATAACTGCCATTGCGGCCCTACTTGTAACTGGATTACCAGTTAATGTGAAAGTATGGCCTAAAGGTGGGAGAGAGTCCATTATCTCGGCCCTTCCTATTACTGCACTTATGGGTAACCCTCCACCTAGGGATTTGGCTATGGTTATTATATCGGGCCTAACCCCAAAATGCTCTATTGCAAACCATTTTCCCGTTCTTCCAAGGCCGCTTTGAACCTCATCCAGTACCAAGAGGATCCCATGGTCATCCAATATCTTCTTGAGCTTCTTGAAGTAATCATCCGGTGGCACAATCATTCCTGCATCACCTTGAATGGGCTCTGCAAAGAGGGCTGCAACACCATCGGCGTAAACTTCTCCCTCAAACTTAGCTTTTATGTATTTAATACACTCCATCTTGCAGGAGTTTTTCTCTTTCCCAAATGGGCACCTGTAGCAATCGGGATATGGGATGTAGTGTACATCACTAAGCTCACCAACTAGGGCCCTAACATGAAAGTCAAGGCCTGTTATACTTGAAGCTCCATAAGTTGCCCCATAATAACTCTTAAGGTAACTAAGAATGGTTCTTCGTTTTGTATAGGCCCTAGTAAATTTTATCGCACCATCATTGGCATCACTACCACTGAGACCAAAGACCACCTTTGGATTATCAACAGGGGAAATCTCTCCAAGCTTTTCTGCCAAAAGAAGGGGTTCAATTGTAAATCCATATATGAACGTAAAATGAAGTAAATTATCGGCCTGTTCTTTTATTGCCTTAACGACTCTCTCGTTGTTATGGCCAACATTTTGAACAGCTGCATCACTTAAAAAGTCAATATACTCTCTCCCTTCTACATCCCAAACTCTTGCATTTTGGGCCTTAATGGCAACTATCGGTGCATAAGTAACACGAGAAGCCTTTGGAAAAACTTTGGAGTAGCGTTCTATTACTTCCTCTTTTTTCATTTTACCACCATAGCAAAATATGTGTTTGAAATTAATAGAAGTTTCGATTAATTTTTGCACGATTTGACGAGAATAACAAGATGTATTTAAAAATTAGCAGAATACCATTTAAACAATTGGTGGAAGGCATAGGGATTGATTAGAGGGATAAGGTAATTTTAAGGCTCCTGCAAGAGGATGGGAGGATGAACTATTCCGAGATAGCGAGGAGAACAGAAATCCCGGAGTCAACAGTAAGGTTAAGGATGAAAAACTTGTTGAAAGGGTTGTCATGAGAAAGTCCACCCCATTGTGAACTACTCCTCGGTTACGCAAGGAGTTTCGTGAGAGAGTTTGCTCCCCACAGGCCGGTTCACACGACCACTACTCCTCATCCTCTCGGAAAGGGTCTTGCAAACAACGGAGAGATAAAAAGTACTGAAACCTCAATCATAACAAGCATTAAAAAATGGGAATATGCAAGAGTTTTCTAAGGCCTTTTCCTTGGTCTCTTTAGTGAGAATATGCGCCTCTTTGTTTCTTTAACCGCTTCAACCCTCTTCCCAGTCTTTCCTTTTTTCATACTCTCAACCTCTTCTTTAAACGCCCACTTAAGCAGAGGTGGGGTTATGATGACAGAGACTGTTATAAAAATCAGCGTTGCGGCAATGAACTTGGGAGCATCGCTTTGAGGAATCGCACCACCGTGAATGGCGACCATCAAGTCAACTAGGGCCACTTCAGTTCTTGGGATGGAACCTATTCCCATCTGAAGGCCTTTTTTAACATTCCATCCCATTGCCATTGCCCCAACTCCTCTGCCAAGGACTTTACCTATAACTGCAATTGCAGTTAAAACCCCCGCCAAGGATAAGGCATCAAAGCTGGTAAAAACTCTTAAATCCAGCATTGCTCCAGTGTAGACAAAAAATACAGGAACAAGAAATCCATAAGCAATGGCTCTAATATCATCCATTATCCTCTTACCTTCAGGAAGTTTTGAGAGAACGAGACCGGCCATAAAAGCTCCCTCTATGGCAGCATCAAACCAGTGTTCAGCTAAAGCAGAGAAGAGAAACATTAAAGCAAGCACCATACCAAGAACACCTTTCTCAACGTGAAGCCATTCTGAAAAGTGGATATATTTCTCTATGGTGTACCACGCTACAAGACCAGTTATAATGAAAAAGATTGCCATTTTACCTATTAAATCTAAAACACTTCCAGTACCAACGGCGAATATGATGAGAGCTATGCCCAGAAAATCATCCATTACACTTGCGCTCAGAGAAGCAGCCCCCACATCACTCCTCAAAACACCAAGATCCATCATAACTCTAACAGTAATTCCTATGCTCGTTGCGGTCAAAAGCACACCGCCGGCGAATGCCTCCCTTGAAGGATAGTTCATGAGTTTAAGGCCAAAATACCCGAGGAGTAATGGGATGAATACCCCCATGAGGGTAGAAACAGTTGCAACGCCTCCGGTCTTTTTGAGCATCTCAACATCAGTATCAAGCCCACCCAAGAAGAGGAGGAAGATTATTCCAAGTCTCGCAAGAAACTCAAAAGTTTCATTTGAGTGCAGTGCCAGGTATTCGGGCTTAATAATGCCAAAATAGATGAGATTTCCGAGAATCATACCCATGAGTATTTCTCCCAGAACACCCGGGAGTTCAAAACGTTCCATTATATGATCGCCAAGCTTTCCAAAGATTAGTGCCACTCCGAGCGTGAAGAGGATCCATGTTGCGTCCATTGCACACCACCTACCTTCATTAGTCTCAAGAACTCGTCGATGAGCAGCCTCAGGCTTATCTCTCCCTTCAAAGCTCCTTTTTCATCAATTATGGCTAAAATTTGCACTTTATAACGCCTCATTTTTGTTAAAGCATCGAGAACTGTGGCGTTCTCATCTATGGTCATTATATTATGCTCCATGACATCGGCAGCTTTCTCCGCACCGCCCAAGATGGATTTAAAAATCGCACTTATGTTTCCAAACCTCGCCTTGGTGTTTTCTGGAGGTAAAAGGATGCACATAACATCAAGGTATCGTATGACTCCCTCAAGCTTCATGCTCTTCTTATCACTCACCACCCAAACGTGATGCCTTGTCCTAAGCAGTTTTAACGCATCCACTATGGGTGAATCCAGAGTTACAATCGGCATTGAAATCACTGATGGCATGATGTCACTTAGCTTCATGGAATAGAAAGTCTGAAGGGCCCTTTCCACATCATTCATGCTCTCACCATCACAAACTTCTTTTGAAACATCTTAAAAAGATGCGTGCCCAAAAATTTGCAGCCATAAACACTTGTGTCCCTCTTTGAATCAGAAAATTTGCTTTCGAAAAAACTATATAACTCACAGCATATACTAAACTCCAAGGTGAGACTCAATGAGGGGAATTTTAGTGTCATTACTCATTATGCTGGTTGTATTCACAAGCATGTGTATCTCCAATAACAATTCGGCTTCTAGCACTCCAACAACCAACCCTACAGAAACCACAGACACCTTCACACTAGATAAATCAAAGTTCCATTTTTATGAATATGGAGTAGTCACATGCCCCCACTGTCAGAAAATGAAAGAAGAACTCCCCAAAGCATTTGGAAAAGAGGCCCTAACGTATTATGAGCTCCAAGGAAACGACCACAACAGCCAAATGTTCAACCAACTCTACGAGATCCTTGGTGTAACCGGTGTGCCGGTCATAGGGATATTCTATGATGGAGAGTTATATGCAATAGTCAATGGAGAATTTCCAACGGATTACGCGGACGATTTTGTCAAGGAGGCCATGAAAGTAAAGGGTGTGCTCTTTATAACAGATAAAGTATACCTAATCCCAGGGAATAACACCGAAATCATTAATAAGCTTGAATCTATTTTCACAAATGGTGAGCCAAGTGAGATCTGAAATCAAGGCTTTACTTCTAATAAGTTTGTCCTCCCTAGGCCTAACAGCCGGAATTTTAACTTTTCTCGGCTTAAAAGAGTTGATTTATCCTCTTCTAGCGCTTGCTGGAGCAGATTCAATAAATCCCTGTACATTCGTTATCTACACAATGCTTCTTATTGCCCTATCCCTAAAAGAAAATATATCCAAAAGAAAAATCTATGCTGTCGGACTGGCCTTTGTGGCAGCCATTTACATCTCATACTACGTTCTTGGGATAGGTCTTGTAATATTGACTAAAACACTCCCTATTTGGATTGCTGGAGCTGTAGCAATAGTTTTCGGGGGTTACACATTTATCACGGGCTACCTAGAAAAAAGCAGGATTGTTGGAAAAAACGAAGTAAGACGAAATATATTCAGAAAAGAAGCAACAATTTTTGGGGCCTTTTCATTAGGAGTGATAATCTCCTTCACCCTCCTACCATGTTCAGCCGGAACATACTTGGCCTATGCAATCTTAATCTCCAAAGTTGGAAGAACGTTAACATTGATACTTCTGGCCCTCTATAACATTATTTTTATCCTCCCCTTGCTGATAATACTGTTCACCATGGGCAGCATAACAGAGAGTAAATCAATCTCTCAAAAGATTGTTCAACGCTCACGGGAACTTTCAATGGTAGCTGGGGCCATTTTGATAGCACTTGGAATATACATTATCATTGGAATGTAGGAAAATTTAAATCCTTCAAATGCAAAACTTATGTGGTGTTCACATGCAAGAATGGTATCAATCACGAGCTCTCTATGAAACGGTTTCAAAACTCATAACTCGTGGAGATCTTACCAATGCACTAGAGATAGCCCAATCTATCCCTGACAAAGGTATAAGGGCCAAATCAATGTCAATGGTTACTGTGGAAATGGCCAGAAAAAGAATAAACTACAAAGAGGCCCTCGAAAAAACGATAGAAGCAATAATGGATATAGAAAATTACGAAAACGTGACAAAGGCCCTTATGAGTCTCGCTTTTGAGTTCTTAGCACTTAAAAGGTTTAATGAAGCCTTAAGAATAGCAGGATTTATAAAAGATGTCTCGAATAGGTCAAAAATCCAAGCCGAGGTTGGGTTGGCCCTTGCAAGAGAAGGAAAAATACAAGAAGCGTTCAAGATAATTAACGATATTCTCGACGATGACGTGAGGACTTGGGCCACTTCAAAACTTGCTTCAGAGTTAAAGAAAGATTAACATGTATTTGTTTATCTCTCTCTTTTCTTTTCTATGAATTTACCCAAAACAGTGCACAAAACTTTTTAATAGTGCCTCTAAGTCTTGAGACGCTAATGATGAAAGAGGTGATAATGTGAAAGAAGTTGTGGGATTGATAGGTATGCTCCTTCTCGTGAGTTCTTGGGCACCCCAAACATTAGAAACTATAAAAAATAAAAAGTGTCCACTGAACTTAGAATTTATTATAATCTATGTCACTGCCTCCCTGTTGCTGACAATCTATTCATACTTAATACGGGACCCCGTGTTTCTAGCCCTAAACTCCCTTGCAACCCTTCAGAGTGGAATTAACTTATATGTGAAACTCCGATACAAGTGATCCAACCCTCTAAAAGGTGATATTTTTAAAAGAAAAAGATAAATAAATTCATCTCCTTTCATAAAGACCAACAAACTCCCCAAACTGAATTATATGGCCCTCCATAGCCCTTTCTAAATCCTTTTTAGTTGCACCTGGTTTTAGATTGAGGCTTGTGTCAAGAATATAAACCTTGAAGTGATAATGGTGAACTCCGTGTCCCCTTGGTGGACATGAGCCATTATAACCTATTCTCCCAAAGTCGTTCCTTCCTTGAACCATTTTTATCGGACTTTCAACAACCTTTTCCTTTGGAATACCCTCAGGAATTTCACTGGTAGGTGGAATATTCCAAGCCACCCAATGAGTGAAAGTCCCTATAGGAGCATCAGGATCGTCGACTATTATTGCTATGCTAACAGCTTCATCACTTAATCCACTAAGTTTCAGAGGCGGGCTAATATCTGCACCTTCACAGGTATATTTGGAAGGTATGAACTCATTCTCACCAAACACCGAGCTAACCTTCAAACTCATTTTTTCACCTCCTTCAAGACACCCCGCAACCAACACAAAAAGACCCAACAAAATAACTAAAACTTTCATGTTCCAATATTCGTTATAAAAACGTAAAAATATTTCGTAATGCTTCTTTCATTAATAAAATTTTTACTCCTCCACACAATAGAATGTTTGGTGAACTAAATGGAGCTCAAGGAAAAGTTGCATTAGTTACGGGGGCTTCTAGAGGGGTTGGTAGGGCCATACCTGTGTCTCTTTCCCAAAAAGGATGCAACGTTGCGATTAACTACTCAAAAGATGTTGGGGGAGCCAAGAAAACTGAAGAACTTTGCAAATCCCACGGTGTTGGAGCCTTGGTTGTAAAGGCTGATGTTAGCAATAGAAGCGAAGTTAGAAACATGGTGGAAAAGATCATCACAAATTTTGGTAGAATAGATATCCTAGTGAATAATGCAGGAATACTTGGAAAGACTTCCAACCCAATAGAGATAACCGATGAGGATTGGGACAGGGTTTTGAATGTTAATCACAAAGGAGCTTTCATAGTCACCCAAGAAGTTTTAAAATATATGAAAAAAGCCAAAATAATAAACATAGCATCAATAGCAGGGAAGGGAGAGATACGCCCTAACGTGGGAGCACACTATTCTGCTTCAAAAGGCGGCCTAATTGCACTCACTTTTAACCTGGCGAGGCATTTAGCACCCCATGTACTAGTAAACGCTGTCGCTCCTGGAAGCGTGGAAACCGAACTAATTGAAGATGCTGATAAAGAAAGCCTGAAAAAATTAACCCTAACGGGAAAAATAGCAAAACCCGAAGATATAGCACATAAGTGATATTTCTGCTCGAAAATGACCAGATAACGGGGGAGATAATAGACGTCAACGGTGGCCGATTGATGGATTAAGTTTTTATTTAAATCTCCTAAAATTTTTCCTATGAAAATCGTTTGGGAAAAAGAAATCCCCACCAAAGATATCAAAATTTCACCAAGACCCATAT
>Ga0180300_10000641_pt1 | contig 15616 bp, 10 predicted proteins | sample GuaBasSediGuay15_FD_121798 | JGI IMG/M metagenome (GOLD analysis project Ga0180300, IMG submission 121798) | Subseafloor sediment microbial communities from Guaymas Basin, Gulf of California, Mexico - Guay15, Core 4569-2, 21-24 cm | ecosystem: Environmental > Aquatic > Marine > Hydrothermal... | reverse complement strand
TAGATCAAGTTCTTGCAAATCTTTTACACCGTCAACGGTGACGTAGATTAGTAGGTCTATGGTTTCGCTATCTTTTGAACTGTTTTTGAAGACGATTTCAAGTCCGTTTCCAATTTCCGTCCAATTAAATACTTCCAGTGGTTTTCCTTCAGCATAATAGTCTACTAATAGTATTGGGCTTTCTTCTCCTTGTTCCGGTATCGTAGCTGAACTTAGGTTGATACTTGATAGAACTATCGCTACGCAGAGTAACACTGCAAGATAAGGCTTTAAACCACTTCTTTTTATTATGTTCATTAAATTTCCTCCATTTGTTGTAACATTTACCATTACATTTTGTTGTATTTTCTACTACTATAAAACACATCTTTACGATACTCATGTTAAAAATCTGTATATAAACCTTTGCGGCGTAAAATTAGTAATACATCACAACAAATACATCTACATACCCAATGTGAAGCTTAATGCCTAATAAACAATATAAACAATATAAAATGTACACTCATAGTACAATTATGAAATCGAAACTTTATTATAACACTCATTACAACAATTAACAACAATATAATAACATAATTGTCAATGTAGTTAAAAGTTTGTAATCATATTACGAAGTTTCGTTTAATCTCCTTCAAGAACTCTGAAGATGTTAATCTTAAGTAGTAGTAAGTTGAGGGAAAAGGAATGAATGAACTGTTGATTTCGGCTGCTTTAATTCTTTTGCCCAATATTTTAGTAGCTTTAATTGTCTTTATAATGAGGTATACACGTTTTAAGGAAGTCGCGTTGCGAGCGGGAATAGCTTTTACTGCCTTTTGGCTAATATACTGTGTTGGTTCAAGTATAGTTTTCTATTTACTCGGGGTTCAACCTAATCCAGTGTATTCCTCCCAAAACATTTCAAAATCTGCTTTGAAACCGCTTGCAGTTTATATTGGTTCTTTAACAACGTATTCTTTCGCCCTGACAATTACCTATTTAATTTTCATGTTCCCGTTTGTTTTCTTCATTGCACCTCTAATAGGCATTTTAATCCTGTTTTACGTTGTTAAAAGGAAGGGAATAAAGGAAGTAACGTTTTGGATCGACTTGAAACCTAAAAAATTAGTGGGTTGGGAAGAAGAAAAAGAGGTTTTAAAGCTTTTAATAGCTCTTCTACCAGTTTCCCTATATTTCCTAATAACATTACTAAAATTATTGCAGCTTGAGTTAGATCCGCACGTAGTTGGAAGCACCTGGCTAGGCTGGGTGCTTGAAATCTACATGCTTTTTCTTTTATCTTTCATAGTAGCGGTGAACCTTCTCTATACATCTCGTGTCTACCACGGAAATAAGTTTGTAGGTGAAACTATTAGGAGAAACACCTTCAACAATCTCTTATCTATAAGCATTGTGCTTTCATCCGTAAGCCTTATACTCTTCGTACAAATTTACAGAGGAATTGAATATCTCTTCATATACTTCTCACTATACTACATTGCGATAACTATTGTTTTTCTTGCATTCTTTAAGATAATGGAACCTGCATCTGTATATATCTTCGCAAAAATTTTGACTTTCATAAGAGATAAAGACAGATTGCAAAAACTGTTTGATTTAAGAACTGCCGGTCTAGGTATTTTAGTTGGTGCATTAACTGCTCTGATTTCTCTACTATATATACTATATACGGGGCCATTAACGTTTTATTGGGTGCACGCAAATGTTGACTTAGATGAGCTTATGAATGCGTGCTCTCTATATCAAAGCCCCTATTTGGATGCCTTGAATATTTTAAATATTCTTATCTCTCTGGGCTCCTTGCAAAGATTTTTTGAAATAGCAATCATATTAGGGCTTATTTATGTTTTTAGGAACACGCTTAAAGTTAAATTCTTTGTAGCCGGTGTATATGTAGGCATATTTAAAATGATTACTGATTACTTTCTTTTACAAGGTGAAGCTTCTAAAGCTTGGACTACAGCTGTACTTTCAAGTTTAAACATAGGGTCTCTCAATATCTTGGTTCCAAGGTTCGCCTATTTACCGCTAACAACAAACCAGTTTATCGTTATACCCATGTTACTCCTCAAGCTTTTAGCAACACTTCTAGTCTTCACTGTTCTAGTTTACTTGAAATTTGGTAAACTTGTGCAGTTTACTGATGTTGAAGCTGGACATCAAATAAAATACATTTGTGAACCTGAACCTGACCGTATTACTCCCAGCTCGTTGATAAAGTTAAAAATAGCGAAAATATTTGAAGATAAGATTCCAGAGGACCTTAAGCAGATTGTTGAGTTCTTTAAGACAAGAACATACACTTTCCAAGAACTAAAAGAAAAGTTGGGTATGCCAGAAGAGAAATTAAAGAAAATTCTCCGATATCTCTACGAAAATTACATCATCGATATTTATGACGTCGAGTTTAAGATAGTTACCCCAGCACCTGTAATAGAGGGCATATATATTGTGAACACCGATGGTATAGCTCTTTACAGCCAGTCTTTTGGCGAAGTTAAAGTTGAACCTTTATTGATTTCAGGTATGCTTTCAGCTATAACAAGCTTCGTAAAAGAAACAACCAGCAGCCAGCAGTATTTGCAGGCCATTGACCACGGTGACGTTGTTCTCATGATAGAATATGGAGATGGGTTCTTCGTTACTCTTTTGGCAAACAGAGAAACTCCAGAGCTACGTATGAGGCTAAGAGAATTTGTAAAACGCTTCCAAGAACAATATGGTGAAGTACTTAAACAGTGGAGTGGAGATCCATCAGAATTTGAAGGAACAGAGCAATTAATTAAAGAAATCTTCGAAATAACACCCATAAGCGAAGAAGCTCCTGCAACCTAACAAATTGCACATACTCTTAGAACAGTTACTTAAATTTGACAAAATATTGAGTGGATTTTAAACGTTTCATTTTTAGATTTACAAAAACGTTAAATATTACATTTTTTAATCTATGTTTATTCTCCGTTGCGTCAAAAGGTTTATAAGCTATTTAATGTTTGTTGTTTCCTCTCCTTTTGTAAAGCGAGAGAAAGTGGGGTTGAAGAATTTGAGTTTTGAAGAATTAAATATTAAAGACAGCGTTTTATCGGCAATTTACACCATGGGCTATGAAAAGCCTTCACCAATACAAAAAGAGACAATACCATTGATTTTATCTGGAAGAGATGTCGTGGGGCAAGCAAGAAGCGGAAGCGGGAAAACAGCGGCATTCGGTATACCACTGGTGGAAATGACAAACATAGCTGATCGTAGTGTTCAAGCTTTAATACTTACACCGACAAGAGAATTGGCGGAACAAGTAGCACGGGAAATAAGTAATATTGGACGGAAAAGAGGAGTGAGGGTTTGTGCTATTTATGGTGGTATGCCAATTGAACCTCAAATAAGAAGGCTGCAAGGAGGAGTACATGTAGTTGTTGGGACTCCAGGCCGTATATTAGATCATTTACGAAGAAAAACATTGAATCTTCGCAGTATTAGAGTGGTTGTTTTAGATGAAGCTGATAGAATGCTTGATATGGGCTTTATAGACGATATCTCGACAATACTTTTCTTTGCGAAAAATAGAAAACAAACATTACTGTTTTCTGCTACAATGCCCTATGAAGTGATAAACTTGTCAAGGAAGTACATGAAGAATCCTATAACTGTGAAAATATCACAAGACGAACTCATTGTCAAACATATAGATCAATACTATGTTGAAACAGTTCCTGAAAATAAATTAAAAGTTTTAAAGAGAATTTTAAATGAACATCGTGAAGAAAAAATTTTAGTCTTCTGTGCAACAAGAAGGAAAACAAATCATATCGCTTGGAAACTTAAACAGTCAGGGTATTTTGTTTTTCGTTTAAATGGTGATATGACCCAGAGTCAGAGAAATTGGTCACTGGAATCATTTAGAAAGCCGGGTAGCAAAATACTTGTAGCAACTGATGTAGCGTCTCGAGGAATAGATGTACCTACAACCGATCTAGTGGTAAACTTTGATATTCCAAGAAATTTGAAGGACTATGTTCATAGAATTGGTCGAACAGGAAGATTTGACAGGAGAGGAAAGGCAATAACAATAATAACGCAGAGAGATCATTCCTTTTTAAGGAAAATACTTAGAACAAACAAAATGGAAAAATATTACTTTAAAAAATAAGCATAGATTCTAAATCTGTAAGTTCACGTAACGTAATTTCAATTACATGAAAAGCGGTTAATAGAGAATTGCTTTCTACATTCAACTAAATCTAATTTTCTGTTATAAAATGCAGCATTTTTAGTTTAAGTAATAGTGGCATTTTGTGGTCGTATTTTAAAAATTTAAAAATTTGGTACCCATATTTGGCAAATTAGGAAATATTGGAGTCTTCGCAGTTTTATAATATATTATTTAAATAGTTCGCAATTTTTGTCAAAAATTTTAAGTATTATCGCAATAAATCATACGCATTAAATAGATGTTCTCGGGGTTGTGAGATATGTTCTTCCTTTGTTTTTACAAAGGAAAAAACTCTTATCAATCAAATTGATGTCTGTACTTTTGCTTTTAGTGCTTCTCTTGGCCTACTGCTATTATCCGGTAACATTTCCTGCAAATACAAACTATTCGCACAATATCTCCTCGCTAACTTACAGAGATGATGAAAACATTGCTGGTGTGCCAAAAATATCTTCTGATGAAGGGAAAATACAGGAATGGTTAGACTTGCTTGGAACCTTAGAAGTTCCAGCGGGAAACCCGGTGGACATTTACCCTGTTAGGGAAACTATGGCTATAGATTTGTGGCCGGGGCTCTATTTTCCGGAGGAAGTTGAAGTTTATAAGCCTCTTTTAGAGGATCTTCATGCTCAAGGAATAAAATACATGATTTATAGGAATTTTTATGGAGTTACTGACGTAAACTACACTTACCTATGTGAATATTATCCTGGTTTTAACGCAGCGAATGCTGGTTTTATAGATTTAGATGGAAACCCGTATATAGTGGATTATGACCCTTATGGTACACCAATATTTAGAGCTTCAACAAATAGACCCTATTGGCAAAATTTCCTCGTAAATTCAACAAAATTGGCTATTGATGCCGGTGTAGATGCTGTAGTTTTTGACGTTGGATATGGACATTATCCTCCAAGTGAATTAAATTTCGATCCGGACAGCATTAAAGGTTTTAGAGAATTTCTAGCAGAAAAATATACCTCGGAAGAATTAACTTCGAAATTTAATATTACTGATATTTCAACCTTCGATTTCGGTCAGTATCTTAGAGATCTAGGATACAATGCTAGCAGTTTAAAAGAATCTCTAGAGCAAGGTAAATCTTTGGGATACTATGCTGTTCTGCTATGGTCGGAGTGGTGTGAATTTCATCTTAAAGTTTTGGTTGAGTTTTATAAGAGGCTTTATACCGAATTAAAAGAATATGCTCAAAGTAAAGGACGAGAGTTCTACATTTTCTCTAATATTTATCATTATCTTGATCCTCAGTATAATATACTTTATTTGATTAATTATGTAGATAGTATATATGCGGAAATTTTCTTTGACGATTTACAGTATCCGAATAGAACTCCGGCAACAGTTTATAAGGTAGCTTATAGTTTAGGGAAACATTATATTCCTATGACAGTTCCATCCGAAAATTCGGAACTCTATCCATTGTATATTGCAGAATTTTATGCATGTGGTAGCTGGACAGGTGGAGTAAAAAACTATACCTCATATCTCTTGTTTGTTAACTCGCACCCTGAACTCTTTAGTAAGGAGCAAGACGGTGAAATAGGGCTTGTATATTCTTTGGCATCAAGCGAAAACCATAGTTCATTTGAAGGTGCCTTTTATCTTCTCTCTGATATTCAACGCAGCTTTGACATTATTGTTTTTGGAGATAACAAATGGTTTAATGAAAGTTTAACATTAAACGACCTGTTAAGGTATAGAGCAATTTTACTACCCAATACTGGTTATCTTACAGATAAACAGGTTGAATTGCTTCTGAACTATACTGAGCATGGCGGCATTCTAATAGGTATAGGAAGCGTTGGAACACGAAACGAGACTGGAGAGGTTGTTAACTCAGATGCTCGAGCAACATTTGTCAGTCTTTTTAATGGCGATATGGTTTCCTATGGAAGTGGAAAAGTTATTTCATGGACCACTGATATAGCTCTTCAATATCTTTTGCAGAGAAATGTAACAATCTTAGAAGAGTTTGAAAACAGATTAAACGAGGTATTTTCGCCCGAAATCGTAACGAACTTCGGCAATGATGTTACTATATTTCAATACTGGGACTCCGAATCTAATGCTATGATCTTTCACTTCCTAAACCGCGAATACGACCCCACGAGTGATGCAATAATACCTGAATATGATGTAAGCTTTAAGTTTACTTTAAGGCCTGAATTGGGTGGTGTTCCTCTCGAAATAAGATTTTATTCACCGGATGGATATTTTGAAGGTGTAGAGCTGACTTATAGTTTAGATTCCAATGGGTATGTGGGGGTAACGATTCCAAAAGTACATATATGGGGCGTTTTGCGTGTAGAAGCTAAGAAAAAGGCAGCACAAGAAGATTTAGTGATTAACAGTCCTACCGTGCTTAAGGATCAAGTCGTAGTTTTGAGCGGTAATCTTCTAGTTAACTCAAAATTGATTTTGGATAACGTTATTTTGAAGATGAATAGTTCTCTTGACAGGCCGTTTCGAATAGAGGTTTATGAAGGAGGAGAACTTGTTATCAAAGACTCTATTATTACTGCGTATGATCCAAGGTATCATTACTATGTTAAGGTGGATAAGGGTAGCCGGTTCTACATGGAGAATAGTGAGTTAAGTCATGCAGGTGTTTGGGGCCCTATTTATGCTGGAGGACTATGGATAAGCACAGATGATGCCATAATTTTGAATTGTACTATACACAGTAACTACGACTATGGAATACATGTGTACAACGCTTCATACGTTGAGATAATAAACTGTAAAATCTACGGCAACAATATAGGAATATATCTGTTAAATTCGTCCTTCGTGACTATCTCCAAATGTGACATCTACAGCAATTCAATTGGCATCTATGAAAGAGGAAGCTACTACTCTACAGTTAAATACAGTCATATCTCAGATAATTCATATTGGGGAGTAACAATTTGGGATTCCATCTTCCCATTAACATCTGATAGCACCATTCATGATAATGCACATGACGGAGTTATTATTTGGTACTCATTTTTCGCAAAAATTTACAACTGCAAAGTCTACAATAATGAAAATGGTTTTAACATACAATATACACCTTTAGTGACAATTTCGAGCAGTGAAGCATATAGTAATACGAAATCAGGCTTACTTTTCTTCCACGTCGAACCTCTGTACAACTATCCATTGGCAATTCTTGATTCTTTAGGTACCATAGTTGCCAACAGTTTTCACAATAACACATATGGCATATACATGTTAGAAAGCAGAAAAACCAAAATTGAAGCCTGCAATATACTTGACAACACGTGGGGAATATATGTTGAAGGAACTACCCAATATACATTCATTTACTACTCCAACTTCATTGATAACACCAACCACATTTATGTTGACGAAAAAGCGCAAGGAAAAATCCAGTTTGACAATATAACAGTTGGAAACTACTGGGATGACCATAGCAGAGAAGACGCTGATAACGATGGAATTATCGACACGCCTTACACCATTAACTCTGTGGACAAAGACTATAAGCCGCTAGCTAATCCAGCTACCATCGTAAAAATAGAAGATGTATATGGACCTATGATCACAGACATTCAAGTAGAGAAAGAAGTAGGAAACGAAAACTACAATTTAACGGTATCTGTTAATGTCACCGATGATTCTTGGCTAAGTTGGGTTTTAATGAACGGCACGATACATAATTTGCCAGGTGGAGAAAACTATCCTTTAATGCGTATAATGATATATTTCTACGACCCCCTTGCCACCGTCTTAGGCTATGATAGATCGGACTTTAATCTTCTTCCGTCAGAAGGATATCCTCTCAAAACATGTACAGCTTCAGCCCAGTTCACTTTTCCTCTCACCTATAAGCCTTGCTTCAAAGTTTTTGCTGTGGATACCTATGGGAACTGGGCTGAAAATGATTCTACAAGTCCTCATATAACTGCTATACTTTGGGATCCAAGCGATCCTGAATATGACGAAGAGGTAACCGTATTTGTTCACGTTTTTGATCAGAGTGGAATATCTGAATGTTTACTAAGTTACTTTAATGGAACTCGGTGGAATAATGTTTCAATGACATATGATGAGGAAACAAATGCGATGGTTGGAAACATTCCAAGACAGCAATACGGGGTTACGGTGGAATTCAAAGTAATTGTTAAAGATGCTATGGGCAATGTAGCTGTGAGCACAACTTATTCTTACACTGTTAAAGATTCTACCCCGCCAACATTGAGGATAATTCAGCCAAGCGATAGAGAAACGGTAACCAACAATGTTAACGTTACTTGGGAATCCTATGATAAAGGTTCGGGCTTAAAAGAATTCAAAATTTATTTAAATGGAACGTTAAAAGCTACCTTACCCCCTACAACATTTAGCTATCTTCTATCTAACTTAATATATGGTTCTTACAATGTCACGGTAGAAGCTGTAGATAACGCTGGCAACCGAGCAACTGCATCAATAATTTTCAAATATGTCCCTGAAGAGAAAAGTGGATTAACTAACTCTCTCATACTCGTAGGAGGAACAATAACCAGTATTGCAATCATAGCTGTAGCGTTTTTAATGAAAAGGAAACTAAAAGATTAAACATCACATAAAAATAAAAGAGATACTGTGTGAACTGTAATAGATGCATTATTTGGATTTACACAACTTCAAGTAATAAATTAGATATCCATAGGTAGCCTCGTCTAACTTTATCTTACTTAAGGACCATAGCAGAGGGAAAGGTTAGAGACGTTTAAATACCGTTACATTACAGTTTAAACATGTTATTAAAGAGTTTGATTTAAGAGAGGCTTACCGGTGATGTAAGTTGCAGTTTGCTGGGTTTTTCTTTACTATTTGGCTTTTCTTCTTAATATTTGTAATCATGTTAGCTATTGAGGAAAGTAGGAAGAGGAAGGAAGCTTTCCAAAAAATATATTCATGGTTAAAGCAGAAATCCAAAAGTATACACTATGAAGAGGGAGGGCTTTTTAGCAGGCCTAGAATTATTGCTGAATTGAAGCCGGAAATGCAGCTGGAACGTGTTGAAGTTACAACATTTATCATCCATCATGGAAAGTACTCGGAAACTTATCTTAGGGTTCTAGGTATGAGCGAAGAAGGCACAAATGTAAACATCACTATAAGGGACGAGGGACTTTTCGATAAACTTGCCATAGGATTAGGACTTACAGAAGATATAGACTCAGGAGACCCAATATTTGATCAAGCGCATAGAGTTAAAAGTGGAACACCTGAACTTGCTCTTAAACTCTTAAAAGACAAGCAGTTCAGAGATTACGTATCGGCAATTCGCAACTTAAGAAAATTTGAAATTAGAGGTGGGAAACACCTACATTTTATAGCTGAATGTAACTACGATACCCCATCTGCTGTAAATGCTATTTTAGCGATGGAAAGGGCAGCAGAGATTTTGGCACCAGAAGTTAGAACACGACCAGTTATTGTTGAAAGTGTTAAGCCTCCTGTTTTAAAGGTTGAACCTCAGAGAATTATAACTCCCGAACTACTTTTAAATTTGAAGAAAGAATTTGAAGGGCTGTCAATGTATGTTTCTAGATTGAGATTTGAACCTTCAGAGGAAAACTTCACTAGAGTGGTTATCACACCCTTACTGGGTGAAGTTGACTTTGTACAGTACGAAATTGCTGAGAAACTGAAGGTAAAGGCTATGGATAATCTCGAGAAAGCTGTAAGTAAAGCTATTACGATTCAAATAATCCCCAAAGATGTCGGGGCGATTTCATCTCAGCAAGTTACTTCTATTGAAGAAATCAAAAACCTATTTGATATTAAGTGTGAGGATAGAGTAGTTTCGCAAAAAATTTCTGAGGCGTACATACTTCTTGAAACTTTAAGTAAAATTAGAGAGTTATCTACTTTTAACATAAAGTTGAAAGAGCATACATTAGAAATATATTTAGAATGTGGTTTAAAGCCAGAGAATGTCAAAAACTCTTATGAGGCATTAAAGGAAGCTGCATGGTGGACAAAGTTCTATTTATTGATTTAACAAAGCCTGACACTTGTCTTTTATATTTTATCCAATATAATTTTCCATGTTTTTCAGAACAAGTGTATAAAAATGCGACTTAAACAAAAAGATTAAATTATAAAAGGTCATTAATTTATTTGAAGTAGAATACACTACTATTAATATGTTAGCTCATAAGGGGGTTGTTGATGCTTCCTGACAGCTTCTTTTGGGCTATACATTTAATATTAGTAGTTGTATTAGCTATCTGGTTGGAAAAAAGGAGGAGAAAAGAGACCTTTGATAAAATTTCTTCTTGGCTAAAAGACAAATCTGAAAGAATACAAAGAGAAAACCATGATGATCCTAAGATCATCGCTGATTTGAATTCTGATTGGCAATTAAGACATATCGAAATCACAACATTTACAGGTGAATATGCTCATCATACAGGTACGTATGAGAGAACCTTTCTTAGAATTTCTGGAACAAGTAATGAAGGGCGATTTTTCAACCTTGCTTTAAAAGACAATAATCCCTTTGATGAAAATACCATAGGGTCTGAGTTTTCAGAAGATGTTAAGTCTGGAGACCCTATGTTTGACTTTTGGCATATTATTAAGAGCGGAACTCCAGAAGTCGCTCTTAAGCTCTTAAAGGACAAAGAATTTAGGGATTATATTAGAAATATAGTGGATTTGAAAATTTTCGAAGTTAAAGGGAATAAAAACTTAGAGTTTACCGTTGAGTGTGGTCTTGATTTCAAGTCTGCTAAGAAAGCCATATTAGCTATGGAGAAAGCTGCAAAAATCCTGAAATCGTAATTCACCATAACCCTTAGTGTTTAAGCTTAAAAGCTCACTTGAAATGCAATCTAAGTTTCACTATTTATTAGTTAATACTTTTTAATTTTGATCGTTTTACTCGCTGTTTTAAGTATAGGAGAAAAACCGCGTATGCTATTCCAACTAATGTCATTCCCATCGGGTTGTCTGGCCTTGTTTTATCCATTTCTTGCAGTGGTGCAAGAAAAATCAAAAATGAAAGAGCTCCGCTGATCAGTGCAAGCTTATGAATATCATTCTTCCAATTAAACCTTCTAAAATATCGATAAGGAAGGATAAAAGCTAGAATTCCTAGGATAATCGTGATCGTCGGTGGAATCCCAGTATATGGCAGCATGTTGAAAATAATAAGCCAGTATACTATGAACCAGAGTAATCCAATAAGCCATAGTTTCCTCGGGGATGGTGGTGTTTCTTGGCCGTTAAACTCCAAACTTTCGGGAAAACGATATGCAACATAAAATAGGATGAATACAACCATTATTGTTGCTAAATATAGTGATATAGGTGGGAAATATGCTGTTAAAAACATGTAGCCGAAAATTACATCAAAAATGAAGATAATTGTTAATATCTTCAATGTTTTAGTTTTTATCCAGCTTTGTGACCTTATTTCCGGGTACATTAGTTCCACGAGGACTATTGGGATGACTATGCTAACAACGGAATGATATATTGTTAATTCCACGCTCCAAACCCAGTTTACACCAAACCATCTACCATAAACACCTAAAATTCCAAGATCCATCCAATTAGGGTCAAAAAAGCTTTTAACCATCAATCCCTCCTCAATGATTCCATAAGCAGCACCTAAAACTAGCAGTGCCCCGTAACCTTTATGCCAACGTATTTTAAGCTCTCTCAAAATTATTGCGCCACAGCCGTAGAGGGCGACAAGCACCATTAGACCAAAAGGATTAAAGAATTCAACAGGAGGCGCACTTCCACTGAGAAGTTCAGCTGTGATAGGGGATAGAAAAAGCAAGGTTATAGCCGCCTTTTTTGTAGGCAGATTTTGCTTTCTCATAGTGTTCACAACACAATTGTAGGGTGATTTAGCTACGTTCCAATGTTTGCCACAATTGCATCTGTTAATTTTTGTATGTCTTTTGGGGAAATTTTGAGGAGGTGTTTTTCTGTTCCTCCTCCACCATATACAAACTCTTTTTCTAGAACTTTTTCATCTATAACTGTTTTTATCTTCTGTTTGTGTCCTATTGGAGGAAGTCCCCCAATTGCGTATCCGCTGTGTTTTTTTACCTCTTTGGCTGAAGCCATTCTTACACCAATGGTTCCAACAACGTTTGCCAGTTTTTTGTTATCTACTTTTTGGTCTCCTCTAACTATAGCTAAGACAGGTTCACCTAAGGCGTCAATAAACATAATTGTTTTGATTATTTGTTCTTTTGATACACCTAGGACTTTGGCTGCTTGATTAACTGTTTTGACTTCATCTTTTAACTCTAATATTTCAGCATTTATTCCTGAACTTGTTAAATAGGCTTTTAATTCCTCGACTCCCACTCTCATACCTCCAAACTAAAGCATTTTCAAATTATTAATTATGGAAACATATATATCAACATTTAGTATTTTCACCACTACACAGCCAGATTTAGTGTATTCACAAAAATCAGAAAATCACAGAGAAAACATATGTGTCGTGTTAAAATGAAAGGAGAGATTAGCTTTGAAGATTCAAGTTAGATTCATAGCTACATTACGACACCTTCTAGGTGTTAAAAATGTTGATTTAGAGATTTCCCGTCCAATGAAGCTATTAGAAGTCCTAAATTTGCTTGCAGAAAAGTACGGGGAAAAATTTAGAAAAGCTATATTTGATGAAAACGGTAAAGTGAAAAGCGATTTTCTTATCTTGGTAAATGATGCAGAAATATCTGTACTTAACGGATTAAACACTGAAATATCAGATGGAGATGTAATAACCTTATTACCTACAATTCACGGAGGATAAAACCATAAATTATGTTAAAGTTTGTCAACACATTGTTTATAGTTCTTAAAGTTATCATATTTATTCGAGCATAAGAGATCTTTTATGAGAGGGGACACTCTTGAATATTTCTGATTCTTTAAAGATAGGAACCATACAATTTAGGATTAGAGAGATACATAGCTTCAAAGAGTTTAGTAAACATGTAACTAAGTTTGTTGAATTAGCAGCAAGACAAAAAATAGATTTGCTGGTTCTTCCAGAACTCTTCACACTTGAACTCCTAAGCACAGAAAACGTTAATGAAACAAACGAAATACCAAAAGTTTTGGTCAAATACTATGAAAATTATTTGAATCTGTTTTCAAAATTAGCTGAAAAATTTAGGCTTTCGATACTTGCCGGCACGACTGCCACAAAAAGAAACGGAAAATACTTCAACACAGCCCATTTATTCTTACCAAATCAAAAAATAATAAAATACGATAAAATTCATTTATACTACATAGATAAAGTCTTGGGCTTTTCACATGGGTCAACTCCCATTGTAGCTGAACTGGAATTTGGCAAAGTTGGCTTAGCGATTTGCTATGATATTGGTTTCCCGGAGTTGGCACGAATCCTCACACTTAAGGGAGCTTTCATTCTTCTAGTACCAAGCGCTGCACTAAGTAAATCTGCGTGGGAATGGCTGCGATATTGTTGTCATGCAAGAGCCATAGAGAATCAGTCAATTGTAGCACATTCATGCCTTATAGGTAAATTTGAAGAAATGAAATTTGAAGGGAAATCCGCAATAATTGCTTCAACAGATTACGAGAAAAATGGAATTATAGTCGAAAGTCGATATGACGAGGAAAACCTAGTTGCTGGGGAAATTGATTTAGGAAAATTTTGGAAAATTAGAAAGAAAACAAAAGCCCCTGTACTTAGAGATTTGAGGCCAGACGTCTATAAGCAACTATGTGAAGTGAAGTGGAAACTCCAGACAGAATACATTTAGTTCTAAAATTTGTAGTGGATGCTAAACTGTTGTTATGGAGCATACTGTTTTAGTCTTTGATTAAGTTTTATAATTATTTTTTCGGCTTCTTCGAGATTACCTTCTGAGATTTTCGTTAATGCTTTTTCGATGTCGTCGGTATGTTCGTCTATATCGTAGCCTGATATTTTTAGGTGAAGCTGTGCGCGTATGCCTGCTCTTCTACAGTTTTCATTTATTATTTCGAGCACAGAGAGTTTTGATGAGACTTCTTTCGCAAATCTTAAATCCTCAAGTAATAGATCAAGAAGTCTCTTATATTCTGGAAGAATAAGAGCCTGAACATGTTCAGCGGTGGCTTTTAGGTCGTCACTAACAATGTCCATAGTTTTTACGAGTCCCTTTATTGTATTATATAGTTGCATTCGAACTTTAAACCAAAGCTTTAATCTTTCTGTTAGGTTTAAATACTCTTTGAAAAACATCTCTGCCGATGGAAAGTAGGCTTCTAAACTCCTATGTCTAGTGGAAATATCGTCTGGATACTCACTTAAAACTGTTTCAACAATTTTCTTAATCAGGCTTGAAAGATTTCTTAACAACTGACTTGGCGATCTTTCAATTTGGTCCAATTTTTTCCCTCTACTGATAATGGTGTAGGTGCTCATGCAATATATGTTGTTATGTATACAACAACTAAAATGTACAATCCATAAATATAAGCTTATTGATGATGGGAAATAAAAAGAAAAATCTTTTTGTATGCTTTTCTGTTATACGCGGCAATAAAAAAATAAAAGTAAGCTTTAACTATTTCTATTCTGCTTCAAGAAATATTAAAATCATGAAGTTAAAGTTTAAAAGCGAATCATTAACTAACTCTGTAGAAGCTATTAAGTAAGTTCTGCAACCTAAACTAGGATAATGGTTTTACATCGTTGTAAAATGACCCCACCTAGATTGTTTCGGTCTCTCTTATCATTATGTTTCTTTTAGCTAGCTCTTCCAGCACCCTTTGAAAAATTCTCTGGTTTAACCCAATTTTTTCTGGTGGAATGACTCCCTTGTCAGTAATTTTACCTTGACCAATTAGTTGGGCTATGATGGAAGCGGTATAGGCTGTGGTGCGTGCCATGGAGGTAATTTTTTCTTTTTCATCATAGTAATCTACGAGGTTATATATGTATTCGACGTTTTCTCCTCTTGCTTCTCCAACAACCTTTATTTTCATTATTGTGAAGTCTTTTTCTTCTCGTAGTTGAAGTTTTGGTGTTAAAAGCTTCGTTAGAAATTCTCTGGGCGATATTTTTACGGATTTTATTTCTATTGGTTCTGTGTCTAAAAGTCCGCATTCAATTAATGTTTTTATTTTTTGAGCATGACCGGGATATCTTATTGTTTTCTCACACATTTCCTCTACATTTTCCAAAGGTTCTATTTCTTTATATGTGAATATAAGCGAAGCTAACCCATCGGTGTAAAAACATTCCAATTCTCCTATTTCAGGTATGTATATTTCTTCTAGTCCTGAAAGTGCTTCGACCTCAACTACTTTACCGTTTCTTACGATTCTAACTTTCTCGGTGTATTCTTGCCAAACACTTTCAAGGTTAAAAACAATTCTATATTCTAGTGGCGG
>Ga0180300_10000640_pt1 | contig 15617 bp, 16 predicted proteins | sample GuaBasSediGuay15_FD_121798 | JGI IMG/M metagenome (GOLD analysis project Ga0180300, IMG submission 121798) | Subseafloor sediment microbial communities from Guaymas Basin, Gulf of California, Mexico - Guay15, Core 4569-2, 21-24 cm | ecosystem: Environmental > Aquatic > Marine > Hydrothermal... | reverse complement strand
TTCAAAATCCAGATGGTGGATTCTCTAAAAACAAAGGAGAGGCCTCACGTGTTACAGAAACTGCTGAAGCAATAATAAATTTCGTCAAATCTGGCGAAGAATCAAGTTCACAAAGAATACAGAGAGCAATCAACTTCTTATGGAGTCTTCAAAAAGAGAACGGTAGTTGGCGTGAAAATCCTGAGTTGCCCAAGGAAAAAATCCCCTTCTGGTCGAGTAGTGAGAAAGGAGTCCCGATTCTTACAGCTGATTCGGTGGAAGCTCTCGTGGAAGCTGGTTACAAAAGAGACCTCCGAGTGTTAAATGCAATTAAGTGGCTCCTAGGCATGCAATCTCCATCAGGGATGTGGTTAAGCATAGAAGGTGCAGATCTAAACGATGCGGAGCCAGATTCCACGCAAAGGGCCATCTCAGCACTGATAAAGTTTGGAATGAAAGCGAGTTCTCCAGCAATAAAGAAAGCGTGCATGGCCTTAGAGAACTTTATAATGACGGAGGCAAAGGAGTGGGTAAAAATATATCCTCCAGTATGGCCATGGGTTGCCGCTTTAGATGGACTCATAGCTGCAGGCTATACCCTGGAAAACAGGGCAGCTAGGTTATCCTTGAAAAAAATCCTAGAACAGCAAGAAGAAAGCGGCGGTTGGCCGAATAAATATGAACTCCGTGTTGTCCCAACATTAGTTGCTATGAAATTAATTCCCAAAGAAAAAGTGTGGGAATCCATAAAGATGGCTGAAGAGTAGCATGTTATTACTTAGTCGAGCCAAACAGGTCTGTAATATCTAGTGATTGGACATCCAAGGCATTTTTCAGACATATATCTCTCACATTTTCCGCAGTTAACTCCACACGGTGCATCTTCTTTTTCTCCTCCAGCAGACAAACATATAGGAAAATGAAGGGGATAAATCATTTTGCCAATTACAACTTCTGAACGCCTGACCTCTTTTCTTGTCCTTATTGAACATGAATCAAGGACGCTCATAAGAGTATCTTCGTTTTCGGCGTACATCAAGGCAAACAAGTTATATCCCCCGACTGTGTGAAGTAGGCAGATCATTCTTGGGCAGTCCTTGTAGGCATCAATTAATTTCATGAGATCTTTATAATTCGCAATTTCGATACTAACAGCAACAATCTTAAAGCCAAGCTTATCTAGGTTAATCATGGCCCCTACTTTGACAAATTCATTTTCAATGAGATTTTTTAGTCTTTTCATCACTGCAACCCGACTAATCCCAAGTTTTTCTCCTAAAGACTGGAATGACGCTCTGCCGTCCTTAAGCAGTTCTCTAATTATAACAACATCCCTTTTATCCATTAGTTACTAAACGTAACCAATTCTTTAAAATAGATTACCTTTTAAAAGTATGTAGCAATTTAGTGCTTGCACTAGGTGATAGTATTGGTAGCACGGATAGCATTTCTACTGCTTGCTGGTTCGTTGGTTGGACTAATTAGCTCCTTTTTTGGAGTAGGTGCTTGTTTTATAATGGTGCCTGTAATGATCCACTCTTTTGAAAAGTTCTTTTCTGTTCCAACAGGATTAGCCCCCATGCTTGCTTTCGGCACAAACATGGCAGTTGTGGTTCCTACAGCCCTAAGTGGTGTTTTAAGACATAGAATTGAGCTTAAGAAAAGGAAACTCCATTTCCCAAGGGAACATTACGTCAACTTCGCGTCTTTTGTGGGAATAGGGTCGGCATCTGGATCTCTCTTTGCTTATGTGCTTTTTTCATCCTTTAGAGAATCTGCTGGAATTCTTCTAAAAACTCTATTTGGAATAGCCTGCTTAATAGGGGCTTACAGGTTCTTGACAGCAAAACCACTGGCAATTGAAGAGCTAAAAAGACCTGAAAAGGCAAAATATGCCATTTTTGGGTTTATAGGAGGATTTATTGCTCATTTCATTGGAATCGGGGGCGGAATAGTCTATATGCCAGTATTAAACGCTATTTTAAAGATTCCAATTCATTATGCCGTTGGAATATCTCTAGGTTCCATGGTAGTTGGATCTTCCGTAGGTGCTGTCTCATTTGGAATATTGGGAAGGATAGATCAGCTCAAACATCCGGAACTATATCCTCCTATGACCTTTGGGTGGTTCAATTTGATTGCTTTCCTAGGTTTGGGTTTAACAAGCGTGGTATCTGCTCAATTGGGACCAAGGTTAGCTCATATGACTTCTCCAAAGAAGTTTAAGGTACTTCTAGCACTAGTTTACCTCTATATCGGCCTTAGGCTAGCTATAAGGGGAGTCTTTCAGCTAATGGGACAAGCCCCGCCAATCCCATAGATCTGACGCTAGATACCCTCTTATTGGGGCTTCTGTATAACCAACTAGTGGCATCTTGAATTTTACAGTACTCTTAGTTTCTATTGTTAACCAAAACCTTATTAGAACTTCTTAGCTTAAGTTTCATTGAATGCCATCTAAATTCTCATTAGAAGGCTTTATTGTAGAGATTTCAAGTGGAAGGTGCTTGAAAAAACCAAATAGTATAACTGTAGAGGCATTTAATCCGGAAGGATTGAAAGATCTTGTGGAAGTCTTGGCATTGAAGTTCCCTCCGGCTAAAGCCACATATTCCAAGGAGTGGAGTTGTCTAACGATTAAGATGTTAGATAGGCTTGTGGGCATGTATGCCTCAGGCAAGATAACTCTCTGCGCCGACGACATGGAGGATGCCAAGGGGGTTCTTAAAACCCTCAAAGAGCTTATTAAAGAGGCAAAAGAGGATTTGAAAATTGGTGGACCCCCTTCTGTTAAAGATATCGAGGTTTGGAGCAAGCTTACCCCTTTAGAACTGTACAAATACCTACCTAAGACAAATTGTAGAAAATGTGACGAATCGACCTGTATCGCCTTCGCAGCCAAAGTTTTGTCAGGTGAAAGAAAGCTCAGAGACTGCCTTCCTTTGAGACATTCGGAGGAGCTAGTGGGGAAACTTGAGGAGTTTCTTGGAAAGAGGATTTTGAATGCATTAGGATGGTTAAAAGACAACTGAAAAAGATGTTGTTCAAACTGTATGAAAGAATTTCTGATTTTGCAGCTGATACATAGCCCGAAAAACTTAAATCCCCTTTTTAAGCCAGAATTTTAATGGGGACTTTTAAGCCCTTCTTTCTGAAGCTTCTTGAGGCTCCTCTTGTGTTAACTTTCAGAGACGTTATTTTACTCCCGGGAAAGGCTGTTGTAGAACCTTCAGAGGTTAAACTTAGCGCTAGCTTCACTAAGTCAATAAAACTAAAAGTTCCACTTGTTTCAGCTCCAATGGACACGGTGACATCCTCTAGAATGGCAATAGCTATCGCCCGATGCGGAGGTATAGGGGTAATTCACCGAAATATGCCTAGAGATGAACAAATTAAGGAGGTTAGAGAAGTTAAGGCATCAGACCCTTTTGCACTTATTGATAAAGACGAATCCCTTGAGCCGGCAACAGACGAAGAAGGAAATCTGCTTGTAGCCGCAGCGGTTAGCCCCTTTGATCTAGATAGAGCAAAGAAATTAAGCAGGTGGGCTGACGCCCTTGTAGTGGACGTAGCTCACTTTCACAACGAAGCGGTGATCGTAGCAACTAAAAAGATGGTATCAGAGGTAGGAATAGATGTCGTTGTAGGAAACGTGGGAAGTTATGAGGCAGTCGAGGAGATAATCACCAGAATTGAGGCAGCCGCCATAAGGGCAGGCATGTCCTCTGGTAGCATCTGCATAACTGGCGAAGTTACAGGAGCAGCCTCTCCAACATTATGGGCAACCGCTCAAGTCTCACAGGCCTTAATGGATTATGGAGCCAAACTCCCAGTCATCGCTGATGGGGGCATAAGAGGTCCAGGAGATGCAGCTAAAGCCTTTGCGGTGGGGGCTTCTAGCGTGATGCTTGGTTTTGTGTTGGCTGGATCTGAAGAATCTCCAAGTGAACCCATTATGATAAACGACAGGATGTTCAAGCTGTATAGAGGCATGGGGAGCCTTTCAGCTAGAGTGAAGAGGTATGCGCTTGACAGATATTCAAGACCTTCAAAGGAAGTGACAGAAGGAATTGAGATGTTGGTCCCCTACAAAGGTAAAGTAGTATCCATCATAAAGGAGTTCGTAGGTGGCCTGAAAGCAGCTTTCGGATATGCGGGGGCTTCAACGATAGAGGATATGTGGATAAAGGCTAAACTAGGAAGAGTAACTCCTTTGGGAATGAGAGAGATCTCAGCTCACGGTCATTCCCATTCAATGGTTGAAGGAGGCTTATGGGTGACGTCGTAGACGACCCTAGTAACCCCAGCCACCTCGTTTGTGATCCTAGTTGATATCCTCTCAAGGAGATCATATGGAAGCCTTGAGAATTTTGCTGTCATCGCATCAACGCTTTCAACAGCTCTTATTGCCACAATGTGTCCATATTCCCTGCTGTCGCCCTTAACCCCTGTACTTCTGTCATTTAATAGCACTGCGAAAAATTGCCAGATCCTAGAAGACAACCCTTCCTTCTCTATCTCCTCCCTAACTATCTTATCTGTCTTCCTAAGTAGCTCAACCCTTTCAGGGGTGACCTCTCCCAAAACTCGCACTGCCAGTCCTGGACCTGGAAATGGTTGTCTTTCGATTATTTCCTTTGGCAGGCCAAGCTCTCTTGCAACAATTCGAACTTCATCCTTGTAAAGATCCCTGAGTGGTTCAATAACCTCAAGGTTCATTTTTTCTGGTAATCCTGCAACATTATGATGGGTTTTTATTCTGGCGGTAAGCCCTCTCCCAGATTCAACCCTGTCCGGGTAAATAGTTCCCTGAATAAGGAACTGAGCCTCTATATCCTTAGCAACCTCTTCAAATACTCTTACAAACTCATTTCCAATTAGTCTTCTTTTTTCTTCTGGATCTTTAACTCCTTTTAGCATATTGAAGAATCTTGAGCTAGCGTCAACGTAAATAACCTTCAATCCCTTTCCTTCAAAGAATTTCCTTACCTCTTCTGCTTCGCCTGCCCTCATTAGCCCGTGATCCACAAATACAGCGATTACTCTGTCCTTTAAGGCTTTGTAAGCTATCATGGCCGCCGTGCTTGAATCAACGCCTCCACTCAGAGCTACTATGGCTCTACCAGACCCCACTATCTCTCTAACCTCATCAATTGCCTTTTCCACAAATCCTTCCATTTTCCATTCAGGAGAACACTTGCAAATATTGAAGACAAAGTTCTTGAGAATTTGCATCCCATTTTCAGTATGGATTACCTCAGGATGCCACTGAATTCCGTAAATTTTCAGTTTCTCGTTCGAAAAAGCGGCTATAGGGCATGAGTCAGAAAATGCGTCAACTGAGAAACCTTTAGGGATCTCTACCACCAGATCTCTGTGACTCATCCAAACTCTTTCTTTTTCTTTAAGTCCCTTCAGAACACCCATTCTCCTATTTAGGAAGACCAAACAAGTTCCAAATTCTCCCTTTGTTCCCTTGCTTACTTTTCCTCCAAGAACGTGAGCTATAAGTTGATGTCCATAGCAGATGCCTAGAACTGGAATTGATCCATCTAAAAGTCTTCTATCTATAGTAGGTCCTCCTTTAAAGACACTAGCAGGCCCTCCAGATAGGATTAGACCTTTTACAGAAAAACCTGCTGATAGCACTTCTTCTTTAGAGATATCACCTGGAGCTATTTCAGAATAAACAGAAAGTTCTCTTATTCTTCTAGCAATTAGATGACAGTATTGTCCTCCATAGTCTAATACAAGTATCCCCTCAACCATCTAGAAATAGAAGAAAGACTAACTAAAAACAATTCAAGGGCTGTTTCCCGTCGAGATACTTTTATGCATCTTTTAGCATTAGAGATAGAAAAACAGCTTAAAAACGGGTTATTGATGTCTGTGAATAATCAACAGCTAGGGTGTTATTGATACTTTCAAGACCTTTTTCGACTGTAAAATTGAATCAAATACCTCCTTTATTTCCTCTAAGGGTTTTTCCATAGATATTATTGGCTTAACATTTATTTGACCGGAACTAATGAGATCAAAAGCCTTAGAAAACTCCTCTGGAGTTGCGTGGAAGGTCCCTAACAGCGTTACTTCGCTGTAGTGTAACAGCTCCGTATCTACTTCTATCTTTGTTCCAGGAGGACATCCACCGAACTCAAGGACAGTACCTCCCTTTGCAACAAGTTCTAAGGCCTTTTGCCAAGTTGTTGGTAAGCCGACAGCCTCTATGACAACATCTGCTCCAAGTCCCCCCGTCTCCTCCTTTACTCTGGATGTGATGTCCTCTTCAGAGACATTTATTGTAACATCTGCTCCCAATTTTTCTGCTATCTTCAGTCTTTCCTCCACTAGATCCCCAATTATCACCTTTTTGGCTCCCATTCTCTTCGCCAGCTGGGTGTGAAGTATGCCTATAGGACCAGCTCCTATTACGACTACGGTATCTCCTAGCTTAATCCCTGCCTTAAGAACTCCGTGTAAAACGCATGCAAGCGGCTCTGTTATGGCCGCTTCCGCATAGGAAAGGTTAGGTGGTATTATATGAAGGTTGTGCTTGACTATTGGGGCTGGAACCTTCACGTACTCTGCATATGAGCCCCATAGCCAAGTCCTGTTCTCACAAAGGTTGTACAATCCTTTCTGGCACATTGGACACTTGTAGCACGGTGTGCTGTTACCGGCCCTTATCCTTATGCCCTCTTCAATTCCCTGAACTCCTTCCCCTACTTTTACCACATCTCCAGCCCACTCATGGCCGAATGGTTGAGGGTACTTTATTATTCCCCCAACATAACCCCTCTTGTATATCTTCAGATCAGTTCCGCAGGTCGTAGCAGCCCTAACCCTAGCCAATATCTCTCCTGGTCCTACTTCAGGTATATCAACCTCCTCAAGCCTCAGGTCTTTAACGCCATAAAGCAAGGCAGCCTTCATCTTACCCATCTAACATCCCCTAATCCTTCATCTCAAATCAATTAAGGTTTCTCTACAGTGATGAGAACTTTCAGACATTCCTTTGTCTCAGCTGCCAGCTCGAAAGCTTTTCCTACGTCATCAAGGCTGAACCTATGGGTTATGATCTTAGAGGCATCTATCCTTTTGGATGAGAGCAGGCTGAGGGCTTCTCTTGTCTCTATATGGCTGGTTGAGTAGGAGGGTATTATTGAAATCTCCTTGAAAAACAGATCGTGAGGGCTTATCTCAACAAACTCCTTTGGGGAAGTGGGAGCAAAAAGAGATATTGTTCCTCCTTTCCTACAGGCATTAAGAGCAGTTCGAAATGCTTTAGGGCTTGATACTGTGAGGAAAACTATGTCAGCACCCCTACCATTGCTCTCTTCCTTAACCTTTTCGACAAAATCTCCTTTCAGAGGGTTAATTGCCGGGCCAACTAGTTCAATAGCTTTTCTAACCCTATAATCTACAAGATCGCAGGTTATTACCTTTGAGGCTCCTTTCAGCTTGGAAAGAAGGCCTAGCATTATGCCTGCTGGACCTGCCCCTATTACAGCAACGACATCTCCTAGCTCTAAATCACACTTGTTTAAAGCTCTAATACAACATCCAAGGGGCTCTATTAGCGTGGCTTCCTCAAATGACATGTCCTCTGGAAGTTTTAGCGTGTCAAATTGGACATTGGGTGCTGGAACCCTGAAGAACTCTGCAAAACCTCCGGGGTCCAAATGAGTTTCCCTAAACTGTTCGCACATGGTAAAATCCTGATGAGTACAGTAATAGCATGACATGCATGATACATGATGATGAACGAAAACTCTGTCTCCGACGGAGAAGTTAGATCCCTCTTCTGCCCTAACGACAACTCCTGAAGGCTCATGGCCCAAGACTAATGGTGCTCTATCTTTCAGATACCAGCTCATAAGGTCAGATCCACATATTCCACAAGCTCTCATTTCCACCAGTATTTCTCCTGAAGATATTGCAGGGACGGGCCGCTCTTCAACACGAAGATCTTCCAAAGAGTAGTAAACGGCAACCTTCAACTTAATCCCATAATCCTTACGAGGTTAAACTTATCATCTTGTCGATGATCTGACATACTGTATCCACTTCAATAACACTAAGTGAATTTCTAGCACACTAGCTATCCTGAGCCTGTCCTTACATGCCTTATCCATGAGTTCGTACTTCTTAGCCTCCTTTCGAGGAAGCTTATAGCCTCTTTAGCCTCATTATCTGGACCAAGTAAGTTAGAATATTCTGTAGCCGGATGGCTCAGCCCATACACTTCGCTTGACAATTTCCACATTCCAGTGAGAATTCATCGTATACCTTGACATAATCTGTAACTTCAACCTCGAGTAGACCTCTATTGCTTCCCTTACTGTAAATGAAGGAGTTATACTTGGCGTTATAGTAACATGGTAACCCGGTTTCAAAATCGAGTAGGTTGAGGGATCCCATGCAAACATGTTTACTCCTTGTGCCTAATTTTCAACTTCGTGGTCTAGGGTTAAAACGAAAACCATAAGAAGCTACCACACAAGAGAAATTAGTATTTTAATTTTAAGAGGATATGAGCGATTTGAATGAAAGGGGTTCTAATCCCTGATCTCGAATTGAAGGTAATGATATTCAATAATGAAACCTTCAGAGATCATTACGGGGTTATACCCTACTTAGACGAGAAGGAGATCTGTTATGAAGCCTATCCTCATGCCCTTTTCTTAGCGATTCCTCGCAGCACTAGAGCATTAGAATATCTAAAGTCTCTTGAAGGGAAACAGGTTGTCCTTGGGTTCTTTAGGATGAATAGGAAACTTGAGTCAGAGGTCGTAGGAGAGTTAACGAGAACCAGATCTCCTCTTATGCCTTGCATGGTTGGAACAGAGATCCCTCTAAATGAGAAGCTTATGAGAGCAAGATATTCTGAGGTAAGAATTGGAAACATAAGAGAAATAGTTGAAGTATCACCTCAGGTCAGAGTTCATGGCAGAATAACAGACTTCGAGAATAAACCGAAAAGCAACGCTTATGTCATACTAACAAGGCCGTATGGATTCCCAAAGGGAAGGGCAATAACGAAAACCAACGAGAGAGGGTTTTACGAGATGTACGTGCCAGAAGCGACGTATCATCACGCCTTCGTATGTGACGGGAGGTATGGTCGTGATGCTCTAGAGTTTTACGGATGGAATGTCCAGATAAAGCCTCCAGATCATGAGCTTAACGCAAGATTCGATAAAATCGAACTCTACAGGTTGACAGCAGCTGAAACTCCTGAAAGAACGCTAATAATCGAGTTTCTGCCGATGGACATAGCCTGTACCATCGAAAATCTGAAGAGAATATTTGAATTCAAAGGAAAGATTAGTTCTGAAGATATATGCAATGAAAGGTTGTATCCTAAGCTCAACATTGAAGACATTGAGGTCTCATTGAGCGATGAGAGGTTGGAGATAAGAACGCTTTGTCGCAGGTACTATTTGCCAAAAGATCTTGGGATCGAATGTCCTAGGCCAATTTACGTCCTTGAAGCGAAGATACCCAGTCACATTCCTCCGGGAAAATATGACCTCAGAGTAATTGTACATTTGGATGAGACTCAGGAATGGGGGGAATCGATGCTCTCCGGTCTTCACATATGGTGAACTTATTTCAGCTGAGAATCAATTTTCTAATATGATTTCCATCTCAAATGAATCTACTCTCTTTATCTTCTCTCATAAAATGCAAGAGCAAAGAATATCCAATCTACTAAAGTAATAGGACATAACATATCTCTATAGAGCGCTTTTAAGAACGCTCTTGGAACTTGCACACAATAGTGACCGTGCAGAATATAGCGATCATTGCCCTGACAACGAGAAATGACTTGAATGCGTTCTTGATTAAGTTCCTGAAAGTAGCGGAGATTATCCACCACATTAAGTTTTCATTTAGAAGATATGCTCCAATACTCCGAGGATGTTTCTTTATCTATGATAAGCCGTATCCTAACTATCCAGAGGGTAGGTATGGGTAAAGAGAAGGCATTAGCCCATAGAAAAGAGTCAATCACTTTGCCCTTAGTTCCAATAAGTGACAAGATGCTCTTCTGCAGGAAATTGGAGGAAAGCCATGTGAGCAAGAACATTAGCATGAGATGAGTAAAGCTACAGCATACACTAACAGAATGTATATCACACTGCTATGAATTCCCCAATTGGATTGGAGTAGAAGATATGAGGCGACATAATTTAGTAGGTATGCAAAGAAATAAAATACTAGTATGATCTTTGTTTCCCTATTGTGAGATAGTTTCTCTTTAAGTAAGCCCTTCATGTATACACCTATCTCTAATGCATTCCTTTGATCGATTTTGAAATAAAATCTATCTAAGAGCAAGTCACAGTTCTAATCTGGCTTGTTTTTGATCTTTTTCAATTATCTCGAGAAACTTATCCCTTACTGGTTTATACACCTTTTCAAAAAAGCCTCTTTGATCCAATAACACCTCCCTTGGAAAAGTTGAGATGTACCTTAATGCTGTACTCCATGCTTGATCGTATGGAATTACTGAGCTTATTCTTCCCGCTATCTGTCTATCATAGTCCTCTGGTCTCTGAACCTGATCGCCTATCAAGAAGAAACCTTCTTTTGAGAGATAAGCAACCTCGTTTCCAATATGTTCTTCAAATCTCTCAGCCTCTTTGACCTCTACCTTTAGTCGAGGTCTAGCTGCCCTTGCTTTAGCAGCCCTCCTTCCTACCCTTCCGCCTGTTCTTTTAGCCCAAGCATAGAAAATCGCTCTATTTAATCCGAAGGACTTGGCTTTCTCCAAATTTCCTTTGAGTACGTAGTATCTCGCAGCCTGTAGCAAGCCCATTACTTGAAATCTCCCTAGCTTTCTAGCCTTTCTCTCAAATCTTTCACTCCTCTTATCCTTAGTAGCTGGCACCCCCACTCTTGTTCTGACCATTCCAACCGCTTTTGCCTTGAAATATCCCCCAATTTCCGCCAGAGCTCTCTTTGCAATATCGTCTGCTTCTCCAATCTCGTACTCCTTCCACCTAATGTTGTGTCTCAACTCATGTGGGTCTAGCCAGCTGACTGAGAAGTCGTCCATTTCATCTGGCTTGAAGCAAATTGCTGCCAGATCAAGCGATCGGTGGAGGGATAGTGGAACTGTAAAAACTCGTTTGAGATCCATGTCATTTTCGACGGCTAGAGGCCTCTTAGCTCCTTCAGATGATTTAGCTAACTCCTTTATTTTATCCCGAGTTCTTCTCAGCACGTACTCAACGATAGAATAAGATACATCAAGTGGGTTATGTTCCTTAAGCAGCTCAGGAGAGAATGCCTTCTCGTGAATGTGCACATGACAACCTCTGCCTGACCATTTAAGGAAGACAGATTTCACGACTCCGGCCCTTTCTAATTCTTCAATTATCGCTGTTGCTGCTTCTAGTGTCTGCTTCCATCTCTCCAACTCGTTGTCAACGTCCCAGATTGGAGAAGAAAGGGCTATGTTGTCTGGCTCTTCTAGATCTTCCTTCGAATCCAGCTTCTTGTAAACATTAGCAGTTGCATAGAATGTTCTTGGTTTGAAGAACCTAAACCTCTTGAGAACTGCTTCCACATCCCTCTCTTCTTCAACCTTCAGCGGTTTTTTTCCTATGTACCTGAAGAAAGTTCTTTTTTCCTCTGATGGGGCTTCTAGAGCCACCCATCTACCCTTACAGTAATCAGAAATTTCCTTTTTCACCAATTCCCTTGAGTAATAATCCAGGACCTCATTGTACTCCAAAACGCATCATATCTTAGTTCCTTCCAGAGGGAAAAAGTTTTTGTGATGCCCGTTAAAGGGCTAAATGAATGTCTCAAGAACACAAAGTTATAGCTTGCGCTATTCTCAACTTAATTTCGGCATCTGCCTCGTTTCTCTTTGTTTTTCTTCCTTTAGGAGTTATAATAGATGGCGATGGACCCGTAGAGGTGTTATTTGGAGATGCAATGAGATACATCGAAAGCGAGATGTGGTTACTCAAGTATGTTTACTGCCTCGGATTTGGAATATTGATTCAGCTTAACGTCCTCATGTTTTTTGCTGTTTGTAGAAAAGATCTCCTTTCACCGGAGAGAAAAAACGACTTGTTTATTTCTTCGTTGGTCATGCTCTTTGGATCCTCTTTGATAACTTACATTGGAGTTGACGCAAAGAAGATAATTAGAGGAGTAGTTTGGCCTCTTCTAAACAGAGGTCCAAGCGTGGTCTCAGTAAGGATTGGGAGTGGTGGACTTATCGCTTTGATCCCTGGTATCTGCAGCATAGTAGCTTTGCTAATAGCCTGGCGCGATTGATCTATGACTAGCACGCGAATAGTCCTTATCTTATAGATTCTGGATGCCACTTCTTTTGGATTCTTAGTTGCTCAGCCACACCCCTTTCCTCTAGGTATTTGAGGATCTTCTTCTTTTCCGTGTGCTTTATTGGGAACTCTTCCTCATTTGCTATTCTTATGAGGAATTGGCTTAGAACAAGTGATGCCTCCTTCAATGCCCTAGGATCTACTTTATCTACAGTGTCTGCTGGCGTGTGACCCCATCCTCTTCCCATGGACCTTACTAAAGGTTCCAGCATGGGATCTGGAACGCTCTCAAGGGAGGCTGCAGGTACTCCTTCTAGATAAAATGGCCAGTGATCAGAAGCCGTGCTTAATGTAGTTTTCACCTTCATTGGATAGCCTATCTCGTCTGCAATTTTCTGCAAGTAGGGAACAAGCTCCTCTGGACCATGAACCTCGAAGTTCTGTCTGATAAACCTCCCCCCTCCATCTACGTTTATCATCATGTTGAAACGAGGTATCTCATCCTTGTGTTGGTCGACATAGCATGTAGAGCCCGTGACGCCAAGTTCCTCAGCTCCAAAGGCGATAAACCTTATTGTACGCTTAAACGACCCTTTGTGCTTTGCTAGAGTTCTTGCTACTTCCATTATGCTTACAACACCTGAACAATTGTCCAGAGCGCCTTGTGATATGTCATGCCCGTCGTAATGACCTCCAAGGACCACAATATCGTCAGGATACTTGCTTCCGACGATCTCTCCCACAACATTCCAAGAGGTAGCATCTGGCACAATCTGGCTCTCGTTGTACATCCTGACCCTTAGTCTCCTGCCCTTCATGTTACGGATTATGAACTCCCCATCCTCCATTGAGATCCCTATTGCTGGTATCTCACCAGCCATCCGGTAGGCTGGTCTTAAGGATCCAGTTGGAGGTAGCTTCCCAGGGTTATGATTCATAAAGATGAAGCCTATGGCTCCAAACTCAACTGCATACCCGTACTTTGTCCTTCTGTGGTATCTCTTCCCATCTGGAGATGCTGCACTAGAACAAAGTACGATCTTTCCCTCTATCTCGTCTTTCTTCGCCTTGAACTCATCCGGACTTCCAGAGCCCAGGTAAACTACTTCTCCTTCCAAGCCTTCCTTTGGGGTTGGAGGCGAAAGAACAAGGGATATTACTGGTATTTTCTTCTCAAACGGTTCTAAAACCTCCAAGGATGCCTTGCCCCTCTTCCATCCAAAATACTTGAAAGGCTCCACTCTTACGTTTTCTAAACCATATTCCTCGAACTTCTTCTCTATGAAGTCTCTAGCTAGCTTTTCCTCTTCTGTAAATGCGAAACGGCTGCCAAAGCGATCGCACATTATAACTAAATTCTTGTATGCCTCAAAATTGCACCAGATATCTCCAACAACTTCTTCCTCAAGTGATGCCAAGTACTTCACCTAAGCAGAACCTATTAGACTAACTTAAGATATTTGAGTATGGTAAAGAAAGCCTTCCAAACAGTTAAATCATGCAAGATAGACACGGAGACTTAATAGAGGGCCGTTCATTTCTCTGTTAGTCTAGTTAAAGTAGAACTCTGCATGTTGCTCTTAAGTCCTTAATATTAAAAGTGATCTGAGCTTCGATGGACCTGCGAGGGACTTCATGATAAGAGTTCTTGACTTAGAATATCCAGAGCATCCCTATCTGAATCTCGCTCTTGAGGAGGCCATCGCCCTGGCTGTAGGAAAAAGAGTTGTTCCTGAAACCCTTAGGTTTTGGAGGAATGCTAATGCCATTGTAATTGGCAGATTTCAATGCCCTAGTCTTGAGGTAAATTTCGAGGAGTGTATCAGTTACAAAGTCAGGGTAGAAAGGAGGTTTACGGGAGGAGGAGCTGTATACCATGATCTTGGAAACCTGAACTTCGCCTTGGCTTTAAGGAGAAACAACCCCTTGATAGGAGAGAAGCTATTTAGGGGGTTTGAACTCCTTGGAAAGGCAGTTGGATTTGGCCTTAGGAGTTTAGGCGTTAAAGACGTGCACTTTAAGCCTGTTAACAGCGTTTTGATAGGAAAGAAAAAGGTTTCTGGAATGTCTGGGCTTATTGCAAAGGAGTTCATATTCGTCCACGGCTCAATACTAGTAAGCTCAGATCTAGAATTGCTTGATCGAGTTCTAAAAGCTCCTTACTATAATCGTAGGGAAAAGTTTGTCCGTTCTAAGTGGCACGAAGTAACAACCATCGAAAAGGCGCTTAAAAGGGATGTGGAGCTAGAGGAGATTAAGAGAGCGATAATAGAGGGTTTGAGGAAGGTGCTGGGTTATGACTTCCGGGAAAAAAGTATAATGGCCTTTGAAAGAACGCTTGCTAGAAACCTTTACAATGAGAAATACTCCAAACTGGAGTGGAGCTTGGGCCCTTGCACCATGTGTCCGAGGAAGAGGATAGATGAGATCATATTCAAAGAGCTAACGCTAAATAAAATCCATCAGGCTGATGAACTATTCTAGATAGCTGCAAAGTATAACTCTGAAGCTCTGATTATATAGAAATTCGCCTAGCCATCTATTATTTCAAGCACGATCCTTCCAAGCCTAGATAACCTTGCAGAGCGCCTCCCATTTAGCTCACCTACATATATCAAGCCCAGATTCCTTAGGACTTTGGCATTAAGTTTAAGCGTCGACAATGGGACATTTTTTGTCTCTGAAATCTCGATTAGGACAGAAGTGAGGCTCCTATCGAAGTTAAAGGCTAACTCTCTCAGAATTAATAACTGATTCTTATTTAAGGATCTCAGTAAAAGAGGCTTTAATTCGTGGGCATCTACGCCCAGAACAGATATTGGCGGTCCATAATCAACTCCCTTGATATTCTGTATCGTCACGGATAATAAGATCCTCAATTATAAGTCTTCTGGACAGGTAAGCTTGTCCAAAACCTTTGAAAGCCCTATCATCAATTTTTACTACTAAAAAGGTCCACAGCAAATTATTTCGCGATAACACGAATGTAAGTTGAGTTAAAAGTAGATACCGTGCGTGGTTATAACAGCTCTGAGAACCTAAGAAAAATTTATTTCACTAAGATATTATTCATACGAAAACTGTATGCTCCAAGCTTTTTATTATATTGATGAACAAAATAGGCGACCAGTGCTATGGCTATAACCAAAATTTTCATCTCTGAAAATATATCAAAGCAGTAAAGGTGAACAGTTTAATTATTTTCACTCATTTTGCAGATACCTAATATTTTTGAATATTTTGTCGACTCTTTTCCTGCCATCTTCAGTTAAAGTGAAGTTTTTTCCATTTTTGGTTATAAATTTCTCCTCAAGTAAATATTTGATTATG
>Ga0180300_10000639_pt1 | contig 15619 bp, 10 predicted proteins | sample GuaBasSediGuay15_FD_121798 | JGI IMG/M metagenome (GOLD analysis project Ga0180300, IMG submission 121798) | Subseafloor sediment microbial communities from Guaymas Basin, Gulf of California, Mexico - Guay15, Core 4569-2, 21-24 cm | ecosystem: Environmental > Aquatic > Marine > Hydrothermal... | reverse complement strand
TACGGTTCTACGGGCTATTTCTCAATGACCACGGAGGTTCCAGACATACCTTTCAGGAGCAGTGTTTATGGTGCTGCATTCAACCTGACACCTGGAAAGATTTCCCAGCCCATAAGGGATGTTGACGGTGTCTATATTATTCGTGTGAAAAAAAGGAAGGATATTGACCAGAACAAGATACAATCCTATTACAGGAACTATATGCAGGTTGTGTTTCAGATAAAAAGACAGGAAGTGATGAATGAGTTGTATTCTGAACTTGTTGAAAAATACAGGATTCAGGATTATAGGTCTGAGCTTTCTATTTAGCATCAGTTCCTGTGTTATATCATTCACAGGTGGTGGTATAAAGGGCAGTGTTGAAATTCCACCTGTGGAAAATGAAAGCAATGCGTATGGGATTGAGGGGATTATAACCTCTGCAATCATTGATGCCTTTAATGAAGACGGAAGGCTCAAACCTTCAGACAGAGGGGATTACATATTGAAGATAGTAGCAAATGATTATAAAAGGGAGCCGTCCTCTTTTGAAACAACAGGAGAGGTGAAGGAGTACAGATACACCCTGTCTGCGCATGTGCTTCTGGAAAAATCATCAGACACAACAAAGGTTCTTGACAGAAGGTTACAATCGGTTATAACCTTAACAGGAGACAGAGACGAAACAGAGGGAATAAGAGAGGTCTCAAAGAAACTTGCCTCAGAGATAATAAGGCTTGTATTGGAGCAGTGGTGAAACTTGACAAAACTGCGCTGTAAACTTAATTAAATTAAAGGAGGAGAGATGACCAGGACCAAGGCTTATTTTGTTGAAAAGATCTCGGAGAAGACCGGGCTGCCGAGGAATCAGGTGAAGATTCTCATTGAGGAGTTTCTTGAGGAGATTAAGGAAACGCTGAGGAACAACGACAGGGTGGAGATTCGTGGTTTTGGTGTTTTTGTGAACAAATTGAGAAAAGGAAAGATTGGTAGGAATCCCAAGAACAAGGTTGAGGTAAGGATTCCTGACAGGTATCAACCTACATTCAAGCCCTCAAGGGAATTCAGGAAGGAGATTGAACGGAGAATAAAAGTCCAGTAAGGAGGTAACTTGCCCTGCGGCAGAAAGAGAAAACTCCAGAAAATCAGGACCCATAAGTTAAAAAAGAGAAGAAAGAAAAATAGGCACAAAAAGAAATAGCACCCGTAGCTCAACCGGATAGAGCATCCCGCTCCGGACGGGAAGGTTGAAGGTTCGAGTCCTTTCGGGTGCACCAGAAAAAGGATTATTTATGGATGAATTTGTAAACCTTTTAAAAGAACTGGTGAAAAGAGGGGGGTCAGACCTTCACCTGAAAGTGGAGGAACCCCCCATTTTTCGTATAGACGGGAGGCTGGTGCGTGCTACTGAATATGATGTTATCACCCCTGAATTCATGAAGGATACCATGTTCAGCCTTATGACAGAGAAACAGGCTGAACGTTTCAAGAAGGATCTGGAACTTGACCTTTCTTATGAGATACCAGGGATGTCCCGTTTCAGAATAAATGTATTCCTTCAAAAGGGGTACATTGGAGCGGCAATAAGGCAGATACCAATAAAGATTAAGACCATTGATGAGTGGGGATTGCCTTCACAATTGAAAGATATTGCAATGTACAGCAGGGGATTTGTCCTTGTTACAGGACCAACTGGCAGTGGTAAGTCAACAACACTTGCCGCAATGATTGAGGAGATGAACAACAGGGTCAAGAGACATATTATTACAATTGAAGACCCTGTTGAATTTGTGTTTGAGGATAAGATGTGTGTTATAGAACAGAGGGAGATTGGTGTTGATACCTTTTCCTTTTCAGAGGCATTGAAGAGGGTTGTCAGGCAATCACCTGATGTGATTATGGTTGGAGAGATGAGGGATCTTGAGACCATATCCCGTGCCCTCACAGCAGCAGAGATGGGCGCACTGGTCCTTGCAACACTTCATACAACAGACGCTGCACAGACTGTTGACAGAATTGTTGATGTCTTCCCTCCTGAACAGCAGCATCAGGTGAGACTCCAGCTTTCAAATACACTCAGGGCAGTGATATCCCAGACACTCCTGCCCCTTGCCACTGGAAAGGGGAGGATTGCAGCATTTGAGATACTTATTGGGACACCCGCTGTGAAGAATGCAATAAGGGAAGGAAAGGTTGACCAGATATACAACCTCATCCAGTCTGGTGGAAGACACGGTATGAGACTCCTTGACCAATCATTGAAAGACCTGTATTTAAGAGGACTTGTAAACTACGAGGATGCACTTTCCAAGGCTTCTAATCCATCTGATTTTGAAGCATCCATTGCGAGGATGTGATGGTTAATATAAGTGAACTTTTAAAGATGATGGTGAACAGAAATGCCTCTGATCTCCTCCTCAAGGTGGGTTCACCACCTGTGATGAGAATCTATGGGGACCTTGTAAAACTCAATGATAAACCTGTGGTTGAGGCAGAGGATACCCTTAATGTTGCGAAGAGTGTTTTAACAGAGGAACAGTTCAAGAAATTCATTTCTTCCAATGAGATGGATGTTGCTGTTAATGTTCCAAATCTTTCAAGGTTCAGGGTGAATCTACTCAGGCAGAGAAAAACAATCGGTCTGGTATTCAGGAGGATTCCCCATGAGATACCCAGACTGGATGACCCTAAATTCAGTTTTCCACCAATTTTGAAAGAGTTTGCAATGAGGCCAAGGGGTTTGATTCTGGTAACAGGTCCATCTGGTTGTGGTAAATCCACCACCATCGCTGCAATGGTTGATTACAGGAATAAGAGGGATGCATGCCACATCATCACAGTGGAGGACCCGGTTGAGTTTATATATCAGGACGAAAAGGCAATCATTGACCAGAGGGAGGTTGGAAGGGATACCCGTTCTTTTGCAAATGCACTAAAATACTCATTGAGGCAGGATCCTGATGTGATTGTGGTTGGTGAGATGAGGGACCTTGAAACGATTTCTCTTGCGATAACGGCTGCTGAAACAGGCCACCTTGTTCTCTCAACACTCCACACCAACAATGCAGTTGAGACCATTGACAGGATAATTGATGTTTATCCTCCATTTCAGCAGAGACAGATTAGACTCCAGTTGAGTGCGAACCTTGTTGGTATCATTTCACAGGTGCTCCTGAAGAGGAAGGATGGAAAGGGACAGATTGCAGCATTTGAGATTATGGTCTCCATAGCCGCAGTAAGAAAGTTAATAAGAGAGGCAAAAACTCACCAGTTGGGCTCAATCATGCAAACAAGGACAAAAGAGGGCATGAAGACCATGAATATGTCCCTTGTGGAACTTGTGAGGAAGGGGCTTGTTTCGTATCATGAGGCAAAGAATGCCTCTCCAAACCCAGAGGAGTTTGTTGAGTTACATGGAAAATATAAACAGGGGGTAGGACATGGGTGAGGTGAAGGATGTTGAGGAGCTTTTAAAAAAGGCAGAAAAACCAGGTCAGGATGCACTCAAACTCCATCCATTCTACAGAGGCAAGATTCAGGTAATGCCAAAGTGTGTTGTGAGAAGCCTTGATGATTTTGCAATCTGGTACACGCCAGGGGTTGCTGCACCCTGCAGAGAGATTGAGAAAGACCCTGAGAAGGTCTGGGAGTATACAAATAAAGGTAATACTGTTGCCATTGTCTCTGATGGAACAAGGGTGCTTGGGCTGGGTGATATTGGCCCATACGGTGCCCTTCCAGTGATGGAGGGAAAGGCCTTAATTTTTAAGTATCTTGGTGGTGTTGATGCCTTCCCTGTTGTACTGGGAACAAAGGCCACAGAACAGATTATCCAGGCAGTTAAGTGGATAGAACCCTCCTTTGGTGGTATCAATCTTGAGGATATTGCTCAACCCAAGTGTTTCACCATCCTGAATACTTTAAGGGAGGAAATGCCCATCCCTGTGTGGCATGACGACCAGCAGGGGACAGCAACGGTGATCCTTGCAGGTCTTCTCAATGCAGTTGAGTTTGTGGGAAAGAAGAAGGAGGATGTGCGGGTTGTTTTAGTTGGTGCTGGTGCTGCAAACATAAGAACAGCCCACATCCTTATAAAGGCAGGGTTCAATCCTGAACTCATGATTGTTGTGGATTCAAAGGGTATACTTCACAGGGACAGGGAAGACCTTGCAAAGAGGTATCCTGAGAAGTGGGAGATTACCCAGATGACAAACAAAGAGAACAGAAAGGGTGGTCTCAGGGAGGCAATGATTGGTGCGGATGTAATAGTTGGTGCTTCAAAACCAGGTCCTGGTGTGATAAATCCAGAGTGGATAAAAGATATGGCAAAAGACCCCATTGTGTTTGCATGTGCAAACCCTGTTCCTGAGATCTGGCCCTGGGAGGCAAAGGAAGCGGGTGCAGCTATTGTTGCTACGGGCAGGTCCGATTTTCCCAACCAGATAAACAATTCCCTCGGATTCCCTGGTATCTTCAGGGGTGCCCTTGATGTGAGGGCGAAGACCATAACCGATGAGATGTGCATTGCTGCTGCAGAGGAACTTGCAAAGATAGCAAGGGATAAGGGGCTGAAAGAGGATTACATTATCCCAAATATGGAAGAGTGGGAGGTGTTCCCCAGAGAGGCGGCTGCTGTTGGTGAGATGGCCATAAAGCAGGGTGTTGCCAGAATAGATGGATACACCTATGATGACCTGATATCCATTGCTGAAAAGAAGATTAAAGAGGCAAGAGATTCACTTAAGTTGTTGATGGACAGCGGGTTGATACCCCAACCAGATGACGATTAAAGTGCTTGACAAAAAAAATTCTTTTGTTTATACTTTATATATGTTAATCTTGAAAAAACCAAAGAAGGGGGTGCTATATGCGTAAGGTTTTCCTTGCACTATTGTTTATTGTGGCATTATCCATCTTTGCGGGTACTACGGGTAAGATTGTTGGGCGTGTCTATGATGCCTCAACCAAGCAAGGATTACCGGGTGTGAATGTTATTATTGAAGGAACCACAATGGGTGCTGCCACAGACCCTGATGGGTACTTCGTGATACTGAATGTTCCACCCGGAACCTATGATGTTACAGCACAGATGATTGGTTATCAGAAGATGACAATCAAGGGTGTTCAGGTGATTGCAGACCTGACAGTAACCCTTGAATTTCCTCTTCAACAGACAGCAGTTGAAATTAAAAAGGGTGTTGTAAAGGTCGCAAAAAGGCCAATCATCAAGAAGGATGTTACAACCTCTGTGGCAATTATGGACGCAGAGCAGATGAATGCAATGCCGGTAAATACAGTTACTGGAGCAGTTGTTCAGTCTGCTGGTGTTGTTGCCGCAGGTGGTCTTCATGTCAGGGGTGGTAGGGCAACAGAGGTTGTGTATGTTGTTGATGGTATTGAGATGAGAGACCCATACACTGGTGGCTATGACTCTCACATTCCCCAGATCAGTGTTCAGGAAACAGCAGTGTTTACAGGTGGATTTGGTGCAGAGTATGGTAGTGCACAGTCAGGTGTTATCAACATAGTTACAAAAGAGGCACCTTCAAAGATTACAATTAATTTCACGGGAAGAACGAATGATGCAATGGGTCTTACAGGACTCCAGAAAATCCTTGATGCAAATGAACAGTGGGCATACAGGTGGGGCAATTATACCGCTGACACAACAGGTCAAATAGTTGATTCCACGATACTTGATTCTGTTTATGAAATAAGGCCTGAAAAGTATAAGAGGTTTGATTGGTTCATTGGATTCCCTATAATTAAGAAAAAACTTGCACTCGCATTCTCTGGCGAAATAACCAAGTCTGATGGACATATTATAAATTACGAAGCCACAGACAGGAAAACTTTCAATGGAAAACTTACAATTCACCCGTCTCCAAACATTAAGTTAACACTGCATGGGTTGTACAATGTTGAATACCCCAGATGGTATGGTGCAAGCTGGAAGTTTAATCTTGATAATCTTCCCGAACAGAAGGACTGGAGTTATGCATTTGGAATAAACTTCTCCCATGCACTTTCCTCAAATACATACTGGGAACTCAAATTCAACAACTACTCCACCTTTATGAAATACGATGTATTTGAGGATGGAAGTTTTGACCTGAACGGTGATGATTATATAAATTCTACCGATACCACACAGTACTACACAGTGGTTGACCCATATACAGGGGATACAACGATTGTTGAAGTGCCATCTGACAGGAATGGGATTGATGACTTCACAGACCAGGACAATGACAGGAATGTGGAGATTGACACTCTGGGTGAAAGGGGTTCTGATTGGCCAGACCTTACAGATTATCCCTTCACAAGGGTTCAGGATGTTAATGGTTATATCACAGCTGGATATTACAGAGGTGCATATCACTACGATGAGAAACAGATCTGGACTCTTAAGGCAGACTTTGTGAGCCAGATCACAAGGGAGCATCAGTTAAAGACAGGTGTTGAAGCAAAGTACTATGAAATATTCAACTATACAGTGGATATGGCATCAGGTGGTAATGTGTATATGACATACACCTCTGCATATCCAAGTTCCTATGCTGCATATATACAGGATAAGATGGAGTTCAAGGACTTTATCGTGAACGCTGGATTCAGATTTGACCTGTTCAATCCAAACTCCTACATGCCAGCAGACCTCTATCATCCTGTTACGGATGTATCAAGGGGCGGAGAGATACTCAACCCTGTGAAAACTACATGGAAGTGGAAAATCAGTCCGAGGATTGGTTTCTCATTCCCCATCACAGAGAGGGATGTACTCCACTTCACCTATGGTCACTACTTCCAGATTCCACCAATGCATATACTTTACACCAACAATACATGGGACTTCTCAGGTGCATTCCCACTTATAGGGAATCCTGATATTGATGCAGAAAAAACCGTGTCATACGAGGTGGGTGTTAAGCATGCGTTCAATGACTACATGAAAATAGACATCACTGCCTACATGAAGGATATAAGTGGTCTCACAGATACAAGGCAGATATTCTACACAGCACTTAACTACTACACACTCTATACAAACGCAGACTATGGAACTTCAAAGGGTATAGAGGTTGCCATCCAGAAGTTCCCTGGTGGTGACATCCTTCCATTCCTTACCTTAAACATCTCCTACACCTTTGGTATAGCAAGGGGTAAGGCATCGTCCTATAGGCAGAACTATGACTTCACATGGGCTGGGTACGTGATACCTGCTGAGGAGCACTACCTTGATTGGGACCAGAGACACACATTGAATATGAGCATAGGTTTTGTCACAAAGAATGCTGGTATAAACTTCCTCACAAACTATGGTTCAGGTCTTCCATGGAGTCCTCCATCAAGGGGTAGGGTCCAGTTGATAAATACTGAAAGGCTTCCCTACACCCTTACAACGAATGTGCGTGCACATTACGATTTCCTGATTGCGCGTAAACTCAAGACATCATTTGTTGTGGATATATACAATCTCTTCAACAGGAAGAATATTCTTGGTATTGCCGATGCAGAATGGTACAATGCGTATAAGGATGAGGATATCTATAAGGCTGCTATGGGTGCATACAAGGATCCAAGGAATATATCCAGGAGCAGATTTGTCCGTCTGGGACTTGAGATTAAATTATAAGGAGGAAGTATGAGAAAGATATTGATTATACTCACGTTGGTTGCGTTCTCCAGTGTTTTTGCCAGAAGTTTAAACTCTCCGCAGATGCCCAACTCTGGCAAGGCGTGTGTTCCTGAATTCAGACCCCACATCATTGGTAACGTATGGAATGTTGAGAGTAATGTGGGGATTTTTGGAGACCCCAACGCAGGATCCACAGGAAATCCTTCTTTTGACTGGCCAGGTGGTTATGGTTACTACTATCAGTGGGAAGGTAGATTCTGGATTGGTGCCAAGGTTGGGGATAATGTCTATGTTTCACATGCTGGTTATGGTGAATACGAGTTCTCACCTTCTGATGATCCGGCGGATAACTGTGGCTGGTTAAAGATTGGTCCAGGTAAATCGCAATGGGATATAGTGAGTGTCTATACTGACTACGGTTCATATTATAGCAACCCATATCCGCTTGGCATAAAGGTTATACAGAAGTCGTATCAGTGGAGTGTTGATAAATTCAACCAGTTCATTGCTTATGAGTTTTATGTGATCTATGATAGGTCAAATGGAATGAGCGGGCTTCCTACCACGCTCACCGATGTCCTTGTTGCAATAACCTTTGATTCTGACGTTTGTTCGTATGATGCCTCTGACCCACACATTGATGATATGGTGTGTTTTGATGGTTATACATGGGGAGAATGGAATGATTTGACAACCCATCCACTCCCCGTTGATGAGGTTACAGTGCTTGCTGATACCACACTGGACGAACCAGATGGAATTCCAGATAACTGGCAGATTTACGGTGATGACCCTGATGAAAAGACCCTTGATGGCGATACTATACTTATTCCAAGGAACATGTCCTATATTTACGATGATGATAATCCAACCACACCAGAGGACGACACTGGAGAGGATGGTGGTTGTCCTGGTTATATATTTGGAAGGCTGATATACGCTCCACCAGCAAAGTATGACCTATATGGTGTTGATAAGAATGGGGATTCAACAAGAATTCCGCTTGTTTATACGCACTCCTGGTGGAACTGGAACAATGACCCCGGAACTGATGAGAATAAGTATGATTATATGGCTGGAACACATTCCATGAACTTCGGATATAGATTCATGCCCATTCCTTATGATGTTGGTGCAGCAACATTTGACTACAGGTTCCTCCAGACTTATGGACCATTCCACATCACAAGTGGAGAAACCCTGAAGATTGTCTTTGCTGGTGGTGTTGGTTATGGACTTAATGGAGGTTTTGATACCAAGTTTGGTCAGGGTTATGTGAGGGGTGCAAGGCAGGTTGCTGATTATGCAATGACTGCATATTACATGGGTTCAACAAACAGTGACCCAAGACATCCCTCTGCACCGGATGAGGACATCCACTGGCTTATTCCACTGCCACCTGCAACACCTGAATTACACTATTCAGTCTTGGGTAATCAGGTTAAACTGGTCTGGTCAGATATTGCAGAGAAGACACCAGACCCACTTGATGGAATGCTTGATTTTGCAGGATACAGGGTTTACAGGGCCGCATGGAAGGCCTCAGGTTGGGAACTCCTTGCTGACTTTGACTCAGCATATGCTGCTGCAAATGATGGAGAATACCCTCATGAATATGTGGATTCAACAGCACTCCCTGGCATTCCCTACTACTATGCAGTTACGGCGTATGACTGTGGCCGGCCTGCTGACACAATCCAGGGGACACCTGCAATTCCGTCTCTTGAAACAGGAAAGAGTAATTACTTAAAGAAGAATGGTGCACCTTATCCTGTTATTATTGTCTCAAGCGTAAATTCAAACCTTGATAATGTAAAGGTTGTTCCCAATCCTTATTATGGTTCAGCAAGCTGGGAACCCCAGTACACAGAGTACATGAACAAGATAGCCTTTACAAATCTACCTGCCAATTGCCGTATCACAGTATACACAATAAGTGGAGATAAGGTATACGAGGCTGAACACAGGGGTGCAACAGGAACATTCTTCTGGAACCTGAGGTCAAGGGGTGACAAGGAGATTGCAAGTGGTCTGTATCTGTACAAGGTTGAACAGTATGATGATAATAATGAACTTGTTGACTGGAAAATTGGAAAATTTCTTGTGGTAAGATAGGGGGTGCCTGATGAAAAGAACTCTGTTGCTTGTAATACTTGTATTTATTGCACTTGGTCTGAACGCCCAATTTGCCAAGGTAGGAAATAATGGGTTTAAGTTCCTGGATATTTCTGTTGATGCCAGGGCTATTGCTATGGGCGAGACTTATGCAGCACTTGCTGATGGTCCTTCTGCAGTCTTCTGGAATCCTGCTGGGATAAATTTGTCAAAGGGTATAAATGTTTTCACCCATTACAACAAATGGTGGAATGATATAATGCATGGCAGTTTTTCATTCACATACAACCTTGGACTTGCAGGGAATTTGGGTGTGTTCTTTGTAGGACTTCATTCTGGAGATATAGAGGTTACCACGGTTGAAAATCCTGATGGAACAGGAGGTGTTACATCCTATTATGCATACGCGGCAGGTTTGACGTATGGCAGATTCCTGACTGACAGGTTCTCCTTCGCGATAAATCTGAAGATACTTGGTGAGAACTATGGAACAACACCCAATGGCGATGCCTGTCGTTCTCTGGGCTTTGGCATGGATGTTGGTGGCTTGTATGTTACCAGTTTCAGGGATATGAAGATAGGATTGGCGGTCATGAATTTCGGTCCTGACATCACACCATCAGGAACCTATCCAAACTATGAGAATGGTGAAATTGTTGACTCAGCTAAGACTTTCAAGAATATACCCCTCCCAGGAGGGTTCAGAGGTGGTATTGCCTTGACACTGTACGAGACAGAGATGATGAAGGTGATAGGTGCCTTTGATGTGTATCATCCCAGTGACAATGTGGAGCGCTACAGCCTTGGCGTGGAAGCAGGGTTGATGAATATGGTATTCCTGAGAGGCGGTTATGAATTTGGTAGGGACGACAATGTTCTTGCATTGAATACAGGACTCGGGTTCAACATACCTGCTGGTAATGTAAAGGTCAAGGTGGACCTTGCGTACTCGTACGGCAACTATCTTCCATCTACCGAAAGAGTCTCTCTGAAAGTAGGCTTTTAAGAAAGGAGGATGAGCATGATAAAAAGGTTAACATTGTTATTGCTTATACCAGCCTTCCTGTTCGGGGCGCAGCTCTATGAGAACAGATATTTCTGGACACTTGATCAGGGATTTTACAAACTCTACAGGCAAATAGGTGGTGTGGCAGTGAAGGTTGATAGTAATATTACTGTCTGGAAAGAGGCTGCCTATGCACCTTTAAGTTTAACCATTGCTGACCCCTTCAGGAACATGGTTATTTTTAAGTCGTATCTTTCCGATACACTCTTCTACAGGTACAATGTGAATACAAACTCCTGGAACACATGGGTATTTAATAGGGCTGATAATATCTACGATATTAGTGTTGCTTATGTTCATACTGGTTCAAGGACCATACTTATGCTGGGAACCGAAAGGGAGGCCTACAGAACATACAACTATGGTTCCTGGGTACCCCTGAGGTTTTACGGTGAAGTTAGAAAGGTGGCGGTTGGCCCTGCAAAACTGTATTCAACCTCAATCTCAGCAGTGAGGTTTTATGGATTGAAGGGTGATGGAATTTTATACAGAAAGAATGGTGGTTCAGCACTTCCGCAGCCCATTGGAGCACTTGACTTTTATAATGATGGATTTGAGGTGGCTGCTGACAGTAATCTGAGCACCCTGCCAGTTAGATGGTCACTTAATACAGCAACCACCACTATTAGAAGGGATACGGCGAATGTGAACTCAGGTAGTTTCTCCCTGCTTGTGTCTCCAGATACGATGGATGTGGGTGTTAGGTTTGATTATTCAGATACGATCACACTCAACAACTTCTTTGTTACGTTCAATATATATATAGATACTACGGGTGCTGTTGATACTACTGGAAATATCAGGCAATTCACATCTGGAAAGGTAAAGGTTGCTGTTGATGGATACTCCTCGGAAATAACACTCAAGAGCAATGGTATCTATGCAAAGGGTGAAGATATACCCTTTGATACCCTTTATCTGGGAACATGGACAGATAATGTTATCTCCTTTAAGGTAGACGCTGAGAACCATCTTCTTGAGATATATGGTCCTGGTATGGGTGAGAGAAAGGTTGTGCAGATGGATTCAACAGGTGATGCAAGTGGTGTAGATTTCACCATCTCACCTGGAATGCAGCCATACTACATTGATGACCTTGCCATAAGACCTGAACTACTTGCACTTGCAGCCCATGACACCCTTGCAGATTTTGTGTATGCAGCCACTGAAGAGGGGATATATCTCTGGAATGATACACTTTCTACACCGGATTGGGTAAAACTCTTCAGTTATCAGGGGCATATAGATTTCTTCAGTTATGATAACAACGGAAACTACTATGTTGCGGTTGACAAAAATGCACACAAGGTCTATGCATCTTTCAACAAGGGGAATACATGGAGTGATGTAACTGGTGACCTGTCTGTTGATGAGATATATTCTGCTACTGTGGATACAGATGGTAATATATACCTTGGAACCTCTGATTTTGTATATAAACTGAGTGGTGGTTCCTGGGTAAAGATTTCAAACACCCTTCCTGATGCCTTTGTTGATTATGTTAAATATGTCAGGGGAATCAGTTCATTCAATCCAGATACTCTGTTTGCTGGTTGCCCGGGTGGTGGATTCCTTGTTGTTAACGATACCTTCAAATGTATTAATGATACACTACTTGACCCCTCTCTTGCCTTCCCCATGGATTCCATAGTGGACCAGGTTCATAGTTTCTTTGCTGGCTCAAATGGATGCGTAGCAAAGATTGAAGAGATACTCTCTACTGATATGCCCGACGTGGATAAGAATTCTCAGGTTGATGTCCTGCTTATGGATATTCAGGACCTTGATATTCAGGACCAGAGTACTGTTGAAAACTGGTGTTTCTCTTACATGGATACGCTGAATGAGCATGTAAACGATTCCCTGCACCCCTATTCAAATCATGCCGAGATTATATATGCAGATTACAGAAAATTCTACGAAAACCCGGAAAAGGCGAAATGGCTCTACACCAAGAAAATAGCAAAACTTGCTACCTGGTGGTTTGATAAAAAAGAACAGAACTGGTTGATATATGGTATTGCAGATTATGCAAGGAGTAAGTTCTTCTTCGGGGAGACACCGGACACAAACAACATAAGCATCGGTTTAACTGGTTCAGGTGTTCCGCTTGTTTCCAATGATTCAACAAGATTTGCAGACCTTCCATACGTATTTGTTAGATATGTTGAACAGAGGTATGGTATTACTGGTGTTAGGGAGTTGCTTAAGGTCAAAGGATACAAGGTTGTTGATCCATTCACAGGAAGAATGGACACTGTGATTCTGAGTGGAACAGAGGGTGTGGATACATTCCTGTACAGACAAAGCACAGACTTTGAAGACTTTATAATTGACTTTATGGATGCGGTTGTTAAAGGAGAAATAACTGCACTCCCCAACCTGAGTATAACCCCGCTTGCTGGTACAAATACCATGGGTTATATCTACAAATCCTCTTACTACTCAATGAGGGGGTTTGATTTTAACCACACCCACTTTGATACAACCCTTGGAACCATACTCAGGTTTAATGGCTCTGATTATAACAAGTTTGTCCTTGGTGTGTACTGGAAGCAGAATGATTCAATCACCTCTTCGGAGATTGTGCATCTCACCGAGGGTTCTGATAACATCTACGACACAGATATTTCTCCATTACTCGCAGATACAACCAAGTCACTATTGTTTGTGGTAATGTCTCCCACACAGAAAGGGATAGATGCATTCTATGGATACTTTGGGCTTGATAATGACCTTGCGAAGGGCAACATTTATCCTGGAGTGATACAGAGTCCGATAGCAGAAAGATATCTGACCCTCTATTTATTCACAACACGCAGAATATACAGGGATGTAGGGTATTCTCCGTCCTATCCTATTGCAGTTGTTGAAAGTGATACCCTCACCCTGAATTATATTGGCACACTCTCTGATGGAGAATACCAGTTCAGTACGAACTATATCCTTGAAAACACACCTGGTACAAAGACCTTCTATATAATGGGTGAAGACCTTCCAGGTAATAGGTACCTGGATTCTCTAAAGGTTGGCACCTATTATGTCACAACATCGGGTGGTATTGTTGCCATAGGTCTTGGAAACAGTGTTGTGATACCATACGGAGCGATTGATGGTAATATGAGGGCTATATCAGGCAGAGGATTCGCCTATGTTGATTTTGCCGAATTGAACAAGCCTGTAACCCTTGTGATGGAGATACCTGAAGGTATCAAATCCCCTGTTGTTGCAAGATTCACAGGGGATGCCTGGATGAAGGTTGGTGGTGTGGTTGGTAATGGTCATATTGAGGTTAATATAAATTCAGGTGGCTCATATAGAGTGATAGACGATGCTCAGGCCAAAACGGATGAGAAGATGGTGTTCTCAGTGAAGATGCTGTCTCCAAATGTCTTCAGTGACAGAATGCTGTTAAGATTCATGCTCCCCGATAGAGGCAGGGTGAAAGTGGATGTGGTGGACGCCAGTGGTAGAGTGGTACGCACGCTTGTTGATAGAACATTGAATCCTGGAGTATACTATCTTGATTGGGACAGAAAGTCAGATACTGGAAACACAGTGCCAAGTGGAGTTTACTTCATAAATGTTGATACTGAGCATGGAAAAGTCACCAGCAAAACTGTTCTCATAAGATAGGAAGGAGGTTATCGTGAAAAAGGTATTGTTTATTCTGCTGATACTTTTACTCCTTGCCGGGTGTTCAGTTAAAGATAAAGGCTGGACAAATCCTGTTCCTGCTGACCCTTCTGGGTATCTTGGTAAGTTATTAACCGATGGGTGGACTTTGTATTCTCAGGGTAACTTTGAGGCATCTTATGCCAAGTTTGACTCGTTTATGTTGATGAATGCTGACTCCTTTGATGGTTATATTGGCAGGGGATTCAACAATATAGAACTTGGGGCCACCCAGAGCGATAAGTTTGATGAAGCAGATGTTGATTTCAAGTTTGCCCTGTACCTTCTTGATGCAGACCAGCCAATGATGGAAGACCAGTTTAAACTGAACTATGTAGGTTTAAGAAATGATAGCCTCTACTACGTTTTGGGCTATAACAAACCAATCCTGTATATTGATGGTGATGTGGAATTGGTGGTTTACATTGATTCCCTCCAGTACACTACAACCCTTCCAGTCCATGCCTACCTTGACACACTGGTTCAGGTTGCGACCACTACCAAAGACTTTATTGTGTCCGGCAACGATACACTTTTTGTTCCAGGGGATCCTTCAATTGATTCCTGTGCATTCTTTGCCCAGATTACACTGGTGGATAGCACCCTGAATACAAATCTTCCTTCTCCAGTGGGTGCAGTACTAACGGGGCTGTGCCAGTTAAATCAAGCGCGTTACATTGTGGAGGCGAAGGATAAGTACATCAAGTCTTCAATCCAGTATGGTGAACTTGTGCGTGTTCTGTTTCCTGATGATTTTGCCGATGGGCTTCCTGAAATTTATGACGAAAGTATAAATAGAAGGAATGCACTCGTTATCCTTGCACAGGACTTTTTCTATGCAGGTGATTACTACAATGCACTATGGCGTGCTTTGAAGATAAACCCCGGTTTATCTGTTGATTCAACTGCTGCTGACTTTGTTAAACAGTTGCAGCAGGCAATTGAAAATCTGTAAGGATTAAAAAAACCAAAAAGGAGGTGTCTATGCGTAAGTTGTTGGTTGTTGGGCTGTTTGTTGGGGTCATCTATCTTCTTGCAGCTGGTTATGCGGATGTGTATCTTGCTCCTACAGGAATGAATGGCAAGAGCACAATTGTGACAAAACTTCCTGAGATTACCATTGACAACACAAATAGTGTGAAGGG
>Ga0180300_10000638_pt1 | contig 15621 bp, 13 predicted proteins | sample GuaBasSediGuay15_FD_121798 | JGI IMG/M metagenome (GOLD analysis project Ga0180300, IMG submission 121798) | Subseafloor sediment microbial communities from Guaymas Basin, Gulf of California, Mexico - Guay15, Core 4569-2, 21-24 cm | ecosystem: Environmental > Aquatic > Marine > Hydrothermal... | reverse complement strand
TGCGGGAGAGTGATTTTTTAAACTGTGATGGGATCATCGCCGGTTCTCCGGTCTACTTCGGCACGATGGCCGCCGAGCTGAAGGAGGTGTTTGATAGGTTTGTCGGGCTGAGGCCAAGGATGGAAGGGAAGATCGGCGCTGCCTTTGCCACATCAGCCGATCCGTCGGGCGGAAAGGAGACGACGATCCTTTCAATCCTCGAGGCGATGCTCATCTACGGGATGATCGTCTGCGGCGACCCCCTCTCCGCAACCGGCCATTATGGGGTCTCTTGCTGTGGCCCTCCGGATAAGACCACCCGCTCGAATGCGAAGAAACTCGGTCGGAGGGTGGCAGAACTGGTTATTGCGTTAAGGAAGCGGGCTTACACTTAAGTATTGACGAATCTTAATGGTAGGTTAGAATGTTATAATGTTTAGTCGATGAGTCCACCCTTACACTCAGTTCGGGTGTTTTGGATCTACTAAGGAGGGATGATGAGATATCTGATGGTTTTGGTTCCCTTTATACCGATCTTTGCTGCCTGGGAGCCAATTGGTCCCTATGGCGGTTATGTGCGGGCGATGGCGGTTGCCCCTTCTAATGAGAAGATCGTCTATGGAGCGACTTACTCCTATCCAGCAAGTGTGGTCAGATCGACCGATGGTGGCATCACCTGGGAGAAGGTGGGAACCATCTCTTTTTATGTCCGCTCGATGGCGGTTGATCCAAATAATCCCGATATTGTCTATGCGGGTAGTTATCGTAAGGTCTATAAATCCACCAATGGTGGCCGGACCTGGTCCAGCTATTCAGTCGGGAGCTCCTACATCTACGATCTCGAAGTCCATCCCGATTCACCCTCGACCGTCTTCGCAGTCGGTCAGCACATCTATAATTCTAAGTATGTGATGGGTTTCTTCAAGAGCACCAATGGTGGGGTGAGCTGGGTGAGTGTTGCCCTCACCACCAACTCGGGAGTGTCTCGTGCCCTCGCGATCGATCCATCAGATCCCGATATCATCTATGTCGGTGGCTACACAACCCAAGCGAAGATTTTTAAATCGACCGATGGCGGTGCCCATTTCGTCGATGTCTCAAATGGGCTGAGCAGCAGCGTTTATGCCCTGGCGGTGAATCCATCTAACTCCAATATCGTCTACGCCGGGACCTATTCCGGAGGCATCTATCGGACGACCGATGGTGGGAGTTCCTGGAGTAAGGTCTCCAGTTATTCCTATATCTACTCCTTGGCAACGACGGAGGCCAATAGTAATGTTGTCTATGCCGGTGGCAGCGGTGTGGTCTATAAGTCGACCAACAGTGGGAGCTCCTGGTTTGAGACCGGGGCCGGTATTGAAGGGAAGAGCATCTATGGTCTTGCAGTGGCAAAGAGTTCCGCCTCGGTAGTCCTTGCCGGCAATAATGTTGGATTCTTCCGGACGACCAATGGGGGTAATGGTTGGGAGTTCTCCTGCAACGGGATGAATATCGCAAACCTCTTATGTTTCTCCTTAGCCCCAGCCGACCCAAAGATTATCTACTCTTCCTGCGAGGATATGGGGATATATAAATCTACCGATAGCGGTTTGAGCTGGAAACAGCTTCCCACTCCGCTCTCCTGCGGCGACATCTGCGGTTTTGCCATCCATAATACCAATCCCAATATTGTTCTTGCCTTGGAAGGATCGGGTTGAGGGGCAGCCGAGCTCTATAAGAGCACCGACGGCGGGTCCGTCTGGAACAAGATTGATAGCTACTTCACCGATGGTGGCACCCTTACCTCCGATCCCAATAACGACGAGATCTTCTGGACCGGTGGAGAACATTATTACAACGGTGCCTATGTGATGACGGTGGCCAAGACGACCAATGGTGGGACATCCTGGTCGAGATACCATCTCACCACCACTTCTGGCTTCTGCTACGCCCTTGCGGTCGATCCCACCACCTCCAGCATCGTCTATGCTGGTGGTCAGGGGGGTCTCTACAAGACGACCAGTGGTGGGAGTTCCTGGTCGAAGATTACCGGATCGATCTCGGGGACGGTCTATGATATTGCGATCGATCCTGGCAATCACGATCTGGTCTATGTTGCGGCCGGTGGTGGGGTTTATAAGTCGACCGATGGTGGGAGTAGCTGGAACAATCTTGGTCTTTCCTCGGCCACTGCGGTGGTAATTGATCCGAATGATCCTGAGGTGATTTATGCGGGCACGAGCAGCGGTGTTTACAAGAGCACCTCAGGTGGTGGTAACTGGGTCCAGATGAATGAGGGTCTTACGGAGAAGGATGTCACTGCCTTAGATATTGATCCGGGTGATTATCTCTTCTGTGGCACCGATGGGGCATCGATGTTCCGGTGGTCCCTGAGTGGACCGGAGGTATCATCTCGGGGCTCATCCTGGGTTACCTTCCGCTGGGTGACGCCGGTTCGGGATCGGGTTGAGGTGACCTATCAGCTCAAGCGGGCGGGATGGGTTGAGCTTCTGCTCTATGATGTGAGTGGTCGGCGTCTGGTTCGGCTCGATTCCGGTTATCGTGGACCTGGTCTTTATCGGGTGAACTATCCGGGTCGGCTTGCCCCCGGGGTCTACTTCTTAAGGTTTAACCATCCCCTCGGGAGTAGAATCGGCAAGCTGGTGGTCATGAGATAAAAAGGGGCGTCTGTCCCCACCACTTCTTATCCGGCGAAAGATAGGTTGAGTTGTGGGGATGATCCCCATCCCGTCTTTTTCGGTAAGATTATTTTTGACTGAAATCGATCACTTGACATATGAAAGTATCTAAATATGATCATACTATGATGAACAAACCGTTCCAGCTCGAGGCCGGGATCCTGAAGGCCCTGGCCCACCCGATCCGGCTCAAGATCCTTGAGAAGTTGAAGGATGGGCCCTGCTGCGTCTGCAAGATCATTCCTTATGTCGGTGGTGAGCAGTCGAATGTCTCACATCACTTAGCGATATTGAAGCAGGCGGGGATCGTGAGGGATGAAAAGAGAGGCACCTGGGTCTGGTATGAGGTGTCGAATCCTGAGATCTTTGAGGTCATCGACCGCCTCAAGGCTTATATCCGGGGTTATCTCGAAAGGGAAGGGGAAAGGATAAAAGAACAGCTGAGAAGGAGGTGAGGATGTCGCGGACCTTGAGGACGACGCTGACCTGGGGGCTCTTCCTGTTCGGCCTCCTGATGGTGGTCTATCCAAAGATCACCCACCATCCGCTCTTCCCGATCTTCAGATATCGGGATCTACATTCCTATCATCCCCTGATCATCCCCGGGATCTACCTCTGGAGTTATCTGACCCGGGCCTGGGGTGCATTCATCTTCGCCTTTATGTTCGGTGGGATCATCGCGGCGTTTGCTCCGACCCAGAAGATGAAGGCGATGTTCTCCGGCAAGAGTCTGGTCTCATATATCCTCGCCGCGGCCTTCGCCCCGGTGCTCACAGTCTGTTCCTGCGCGATGATCCCGATCTTCGGAGGGATCATGATCGCGGGGGCCGGTATCGGCCCTGCAGTGAGTTTCCTCCTGATGGCGCCGGCGGCCAATCTCCTGGCTCTCCTATTCACCGGTGAGATCATCTCCTGGAAACTCGCCCTGGCCCGGCTGGTCTTCTCGTTCTTCGGGGCGATCACCATCGGCTATATCCTGGATAAGACCCCGTGGGGCAGGGAGGATGAGGAAAGATATCACGGGATTTCCGCGGCCAAGGCCGCGGTCGGTAAGGCAAGGGATTTTCATAGGAAATCGGCGGATGCCATGGAAGAGGCTTGGGGACTGGCCAGCAAGGCATTGCCGTTTTTACTTTTGGGGGTCGGTGCGGTCAGTTATGTCGAGGCCTATCTACCGAGGGAACTGGTGGCCGCCTATCTCACCGGCTCGACCGGGATACTTTTGGGTGCCGTGATCGGGGTTCCGATGTATACCCCGACCCTGGTCGAGGTCTTTCTGGTCAAGGGGCTCATCAACCTGGGGATGTCGCCCGGTGCGGCATTGGCGTTTCTGATCGGCGCCCCGATGGCCTCGATCCCCTCGATGCTCGGGGTCTCAAGGCTCATCAGCTGGCGCTGCGTGGTCAATTACGCGATCCTGGCGATCGTCGTCGGGATCATAGCGGGCTTTCTCTATATGGAGATTATTGGAACATTGTAGAAAGGGGGTCTTATGAAGATCGAGGTCTTTGGCAAGGGCTGCCCGAAATGTCAGAAAACCGAAGAGAACGCGAAAAAGGCGGTCTCGGAACTTGGGATCGACGCCGAGGTCGTCCATATCTATGACGAAATCGAGATGCTGAGGAGGGGGATCTCTGACAGTCCCGCTTTGGTCATTGACGGGGAATTGAAGGTCGCGGGGCGGATCCCCGATGTTGAAGAGATCAAAGGACTCATCGAAAAGGAGATGAGATAGAGAAAGAATAAACGATTACGATCCTGTCAACCTTTACAACGGGGTATTGACCCATCTGCCGATATCTCTAAAATGGTTCTGTTCCGTCAGGAGGTGATATGCCGATCGAAGGTGAATGGAAGAAGTTAGATGAGCAGCATATCCGGATGGTCCCCGATTTCCCCGGTGTCTATGAGCTGGGTGATATCCTTCAGGAGGTGATCTATATCGGCAAGTCTGATCGTCTCCCCCAGACCCTGATGAAGCTTCTGGATCGGGATGACCCCTGCCTCCGGAATGCGGAATTCTTTCGCTATAAGCCGGTTCGAGATGTCGATAGTGAATACAATGCCCTGATTGAAGAGTTTAAGTCTGAGCAGGGCCGGCTCCCCCGTTGCAATAGTTGATGGATGAGAAGTTTATGGCCGAGGCCCTCAAGGAGGCGAAGAGGGCATTCGAGGAAGAGGAGGTTCCGATCGGAGCGGTCTGTGTCAAGGATGGCGAGATTATTGGTCGGGGTCATAATCGGGTTGAGAGTCTCAAGGATCCGACCGCCCATGCCGAGATCCTCGCCCTCACTGCTGCCAGCAATTATCTTAAGGACTGGCGGCTGGAAGGGGTAACCATCTATGTCACGGTGGAACCCTGCCTCATGTGTCTGGGAGCGATAATCCTGGCCCGGATCGAAAGGGTCGTCTACGGCTGTCCAGAGCCGAAATTCGGCTTCTCCCGCTATGGGATAGAGGTTGATCTCCCCTGTCAGGGGGGAGTGATGGCGGAGGCGGCCCAGAACCTACTCAAGGATTTCTTCCGCCACCGGCGGGAATGACCTCCTGATCGGTTCCGCCCTTTCGTAGATACTCCGGATATAATTCAGCTTCTCATCGTTGATCTTCTGTTTTTCCCTCCCCTCAATCACGGCCAGTCCATTATCTATCTCTTCATAACTGAGCCCGATGATCTCCTCATCCGAAAGCCCGGGGATGAGATCCGGAGTGGGCCGGCGGGATCTGATCTCGGGATCGATCCCCAGCTCTTCTGCGATCTGGAAGATCTCTGATTTGTAAAAGGGCAACAGGGGCATAAGGTCTGCCGCCCCATCACCAAAAGGGACGAAGAGGCCGAGCAGGTATTCGGTCCGGTTTATCGTCCCCACCACCGCATAGTCGAGCTCTTCTGCCTTCTGATAAAGGATGGCCATCCGGATCCGGTTCTTGGCCCTGAGATAGGCGGTTACCATCTTGATCTCGGAGGGGAGATTGTTGGTGAGGAATTTGAGATAGAGATCCTTTGAGACCTTTTTGAAGACGTTCCGGACATAACCGGATTTCATCCGATAGGGGAGGCGGTTCTGGAAGGGCAGGATCTGGAAGTAACGGTAGATCCCCATCTTCTTTAAGATCGGTCCGATCGGGATCACCTGGAAGGGGATGCCATGGCAGATCCTCCGGGCCAGCCGGATCGATGCCGGGTCGGAGTCATACTCCGGCAGGATGAGGGCGAGGATTCTCTCTCTCCCCAAGGCCTGGAGGCAGAGGTGGAGCACAACCGCAGAATCGATCCCACCCGATACCCCGATGACCGCACCATTCCGTCCCAGTTCCTTTATCCGGCTCTGGATATATCGGATGAGCCGATCAGCCACACAGATACCTCTCCTGCCAGATCCGGCCGATCCGCTCCTTAAGTGCCCGATCATATTTATCCATCAGCTTGAAAAAAGAATCGCTTTCGATCCTGCGGTCATTACCCTCGATGAGCCGGGCCCGATGACGCTCAATAATCTCCCTTGCGATCTGATGATGATCACGGATCGGACAGGGCCGGAGCCAGTCGGTCTCATGATCGATCGTCGGCTTCTTATACCCATATGCCCGCTGCCAGCATCTGATCGCAGCAAAGAAGGGATCCTCAAAGATGGCATTTATCGTCTTACCTTTTTGATAAATCTCATTTATATTCATCGTGGAGTAGGGGAAGAAGACACAGGGGGTGATATTGCCATTCCAGTCGATATAAAAATAGCCACCGGATCGTCCGGCCGAAATGCAACCGTTGCTCACCGTTCCATGATTCCAGAAATCGGCAAGGAGGATCCTCCTCTTCCGGATGATCTCCCAGGACCTCTTCCACATCCATTCCCGCTGCTCCGGGGTCGGCATCAGTTCGGGATCGGGATCACGCCCGATCGGCATATAGTGGAAGATCCAGCCAAAACTCGCACCCATCTCTTTAAAATAGAAGTCGATAAACCGATCGGAGAGGAGTTCTGCGCAGTTGAGCCTGGTGGCGGTCATCGATATACCGAAGGCGATATGCCGTCTCCTCAATTCCCTCATCACCTTAGTAATCCGTTCAAATATTCCTTTCCCCCTCCGCTGATCGGTCACCTCCTTCAACCCCTCGACCGAGATGGCCGGCAGGATATTGCCCAGCTCATAGAGGCGATCGAGTACACGGCCCTCGATCAGTGTCCCATTGGTATAGACGAGAAAGATGGTGTCAAGATTGTCGGCGGCCACATCCAAGAAGTCCTTGCCTGCATCACGCCAGAGAAAAGGCTCGCCACCCGAGATGACGAAGAAGCGGGTGCCCCAGAACTCCTTGGCCTCGGCAATGATCCGGCTGAAGACATGGTGGGAGAGCTTCTCATCATCGGTAGTGGCATTGGCATAGCAATAGTGGCATTTAAGATTACACCGCTTCCCTGGGCTGATGGTGATGAATGAGGGGGGCATGAAGCCGAATCGCCGGTAGAAGCGGTGTTCAGTCAATTTCCGCTTCTCACTCAGGAAGATCTTCTTCATCATGATCCGGACCGTCTTCTTATGGATCCCCGATCTCATTGCCGAATAGATGAGGGCAAGCATCATATCGGTCTTATCCTTTAAAACCTGAGGATTGGAAATCTCCCGCTGGGCTAAGATGATCGATGATCGGACGATGGGGGTGAGGATGGTCAGGATCCACTCCCGGAGCGGGCCGATCCGGGAGACAAGGAGGGCGGAGTCGATCAGAGAGGAATAGACCCCCCTCAATCTCCGATCTCTATCCTTCATAATAAAAATATAATGAAATCTTGATAGATGTCAAATTGGCGATTTCGATCAACTGTAATCCAGTTGTTCTCTACATCCAGATTCAATCGCTGGAAGGTATTACCACCATTGTAAGATTTATATACCCCATAGTAGGCCGAAACATAGAGAGTATCCGGTTGGACCGGATCAACCGCAACATCGTAAATATCGTGGTTATCATAAGGCAGAGCATTCTCGAGTGCAAACCATGATTTACCAAAATCCTTACTCTTCCACATGTGAATAGGTGAAGGAGGCTGACTACCCATCGCATCGTCGTCACCGATGTAGAGAATATTTGGTGATATGGGATTTACAGCAATGGTATAGATAGGCTGGGGATAGTCATCTGTTGGAGGGTAATTATTTATTTCTTCCCAGGTTTGACCCATATTTTCAGTCATGAGACAGAAGTAGTCATCGGGAATCGGAGCTTTCTTCCCTTGAGCTACCCACCACATGTTGATGTTGAGAGGGTTATAAACGATCTCATTGAGCCCGATCGCGGAGTAACTATTACCCTCATAGACTGTGGACCAGCTCTGGCCATAGTTAGTCACATGAAGCACTTTGGTAATTTTATTGCGGGTGCAGGTAATAAAGACCTCAGAGCCCTGGGTATTGGGGATTATCCTTATGTCATTTTGCTTAACCGGTGCCTCAACTCTTGAATCATAAAATTTTAATAAATCCCGTAATGCCACCCAGGTTTCACCGTGATCGCTCGAAAAACTGACCGGACCTGTGCCTAAGGTGTAGATGTATGAACCTTCAATCGTGAAATGGGAGATGCCTTGGAATTTGAACCTTTGACAATCTCGGTATAACTCTGGCCATAATCATCAGAGCGGAAGATGATGCCACCACCAACAATGGTTAGTCCAGAAGTAGTTGGATGAGTAACTACAATTTGAAACTGATCAGTCACGGGATTGTCTCGTTTCTCCCAGGTGTTACCTCCATCCGAGGTGAGATATATCCCATCCCACTCGGTTGCCGCATAAACAATCTGAGGATTGATCGGATCTACGGCAAGATCTTTTACCGGTCCTGGTGGTGAGTTCGGGAGGAAATTCCAGTCCAAACCGGCATTGGTAGATTTGTAGATCCCATTTTGAGAGCCGGCATAGGCAACCATCTGGGAAGCGGAGATGCCCGAGAAGAAATCGTCGTTACCTTGCACAGAGATCCAGTTATTGCCACCATCTGAGGATCGGTAAATATGACCAGTAGTAGGGACATTAGGATCACCGGTCGTCACCGCAAGTATGATCTGAGGATCAGTCGGGTGATAGGCGAAATCGAAGACATTCTCACCACTCAGTCCCCGCTCATACCACCTTTCACCCCCATTGGTGGTGATGAAAAGGCTCGGCTTGTCCGATTCTTTGCCGCAGCCCAGCAGCACCGTATTAACGTAAATCTCTGGGCCACCACCATAAACCCCTTGCTGCCAGACTAAATGAACGGTATCACCCCAGCAGTCAGCCCTGGGATTCCAACTCCCCAAAGGCAAAAACACAATCCGCCGGTCCTCGGTCCAGCCCGGTGGATCGGCGGAGAGCATACTAAGCACTATGCAGTAGGCAGTAAGGAGTATTATCCCCTTTCTATACATCAATCCCAGTCTAATCATCATACCTCCCCTATCAACGTTTTTTCACCCTCCCCCAGCCCCTCCCATCAAGGGAGGGGAGAAGAAGGGGAGCCCCGTCGAGGGAGGGGAGAAGAGTGAAGTTTACCTCTATCGAGGGAGGGAAAGTGCTGGATTTCCCCTTGAGAGAGGGGAGATCTCATCGAAGTTGCACCCCCGAGGTGCAACCATACACCCGCCCTTCCGGACCAATCTGAATCCTCCGGTGGGTAGTATTTTAAGATCTCAGGAAAATTACACCTTGACCGATTACCACCTGATAATAGAATTTTTACTGAGCCGGGATGGCGGAATTGGTAGACGCAGCGGACTTAAAATCCGCTTCCCACTTGTGGGAGTGCCGGTTCGAGTCCGGCTCCCGGCAGTCTATTCTGGTGGACGGAACTTATAAGGTATACTCATCCAGACTTCGTAGGGGACACCGTCCTTCGTCGCTGGCTTGAAGACCGCCTTCCTGGCTGCGGCAACCGCCTCCTTCTCGCAGAGGACATTACCAAAACTCTGGACGATCTTGGTATCCTTCACCCGACCATCGGTTCCCACCAGGACCTTGACCACAACCGTCCCTTCTACACCGAGATCGATCAGGGAGGGGGGATATTTTGCCGGCACAAACTTGATGATCTTCGGTCGGATTATGACCGCGGGTTTGAATGGCTTGGTGACCACCGTCTCAACCGGTGCTGGCTTGGCCGCTGTGGCCGTCGTCTCCCGCTTGGCCGCCTCCTCCAAGAGCTTCTCCGGCGTCACCGTCTCCGGTGGTTTAGGTGCCTCCTCCGGTTTCGGCCTTTCCTCTCGTTTCTTCGGCTTCTCTGCAGGTTTTGTTGGAGGTGGTTTTACCTCCTCGGGGGGCTTTGCCTCCTCCTCAAGCTTGACAATCCGCTGATCCTTCTTCTTCAGCCAGTAGGTATAGGAGATGGGAACATCAGGACCGACCTCTGGATCAAGCCCCTGGATCCGCTCCTGGTAGGCGCTGATCTCATTGGGCACCACCAAGAAGGTATAGGGCTGATCCTCATAGACGATCTTCTGGAACTCATTCCAGATCCGGATCGCATCATTGATATCGATCGAGAGGAGCCCGGCCTCAATCAGGCTATCAACCATTCTATTCTTGTAACCGACAAAGTTATATCTGCCCTTCTTGGGATCGGAGTGCCAGTAGATGGTGGGATCGATCTTATCACCCACTGTCCAGCCCATGATCATCCCATCAAAGTCCCGGGCGATAATCCTCCTGATGAAGGTGCCGATATCGACTATCTCTTTCTCAACCCTGATCCCGACCGCTTTCAGATCATCGGCGATCTGATTGAGAATCCGAACCCGATCCGGATTCTCACGGTTGGCGATGATGGTGAGCCGGAACTCATTCCGGATCGAGCCCTTCTCCAGAATCCGATCGTAATCGAGATCTTTCCAGCCCGCCTCGGCCAGGATCTCCTTTGCCTTCTCAGGGTCGTAGGGTATCGGCTTGATCTCCTTGTTGAAACCCCAGCTTGATGGCGGAATCGGACCGGTTGAGATCTCCCCCTCCTTCAGGTAGATCTGGTTGAGGATACTGCTCCGGTCGATCGCCATGGTCAATGCCTTCCGGATCTCAGGGCTCTTAAGGAGTTCGTTCTGGAGGTTCCAGCCAATGTAGAGATAGCTCCTTCCCGGTCGGGATGAGACCTTGATCCCTTTAGTTCCTTTTAAGGCCTTGGCCATTCCTGGATCGAGCCCGGTTGCGAAGTCGATAATCCCCTGTTTCAGGTCAGCTAAGAGGGTATCGGGATTACGATAGAACCGGAAGACGATGCGATCTAAGGGAGGCCGGCCAAGATAGAAGTCCTCATTGGCAACGAGCTCTAAGTAGTTCCCCACCGCCCAGTGCTTGAACTTGAATGGGCCATTACCCACCGGTTTCAGATTGAAGGGGGAATTTCTTAGATCCTTCTCCTTGGCCAGGAGATGTCTGGGAAGCGGCTGGAGATCGGAGTCGGTCAGCTCATCGGCATAGACCTTCTTGAAATAAAATCTCACCCTGTAATCACCCAGTTTTTCCACCCGATCGATGAACCGGAGTTTGGCCAAGTTGGGATAACCGGTCTTGGGATCCTTCATCAGATTGAAGGTGAAGACAATATCCTCGGCGGTGACCGGTTTACCATCCCACCACTTGACATCCTTCCTTAAATAATAGGTGATCGCCTTAAGATCTTCTGAAAATTCCCAGCTCTCCGCCAATTCCGGCCGCATCTTTCCGGTCCTGGGATCGGTCCGGTGGAGGTGGAGGAAGAGGAGATCCACCACCTCATTGAGGCCTGCGACCGATGGATAGAGTGGAGAGAGGTTGGACGGTTCCAGAAAGGTTCCGATGACCAAGGTGCCGCCCCTCTCACCAGAAAGGACCACCTTCTCCTTCTGACAGAAGAGAGCGGCCAGAACCAAAAGAATCGCCACGACTGCAAGCCTTCTCATCTCAGCCCTCCTTTGCCTCTCATATTGGGATTATACCTTCTCACCCCATCCTGTCAATCTTGACTTCGGGGAAATGTTGTGGACAATAGAAAAAATGGAGGCGAGATGGTTCTGATCCTCTTTCTGAGCATAACCGAAGGTTTCTTTTTAGAAAAGGTAATAAAGGATGGGGTCTGCTATGAACGGGTGGTGATCAAGAGTAACTATCAATATCGGAGTGAGCCACCTCCTGAGATCCCCAGGGTCCGTGGTTCTGATACCACCATCCTCTGGGTCGATCGGAATCACCAGAAGGCGATCATCCAGAGTATCGGGATCAGCGGGGATGGGATGTCGATCATCGGCTACTGGGATCTCAACTCCCCCCGGGTATCCCTCTATCGTAGTCTTGGTGCTGGACTACCGCTCTGGAATTTCTCCGGTAGCTTCCCCTGGTCCTATGGTGGCCACCGACTGGGGATAAGTAATGATGGTAGAGTGATCTCACTCGCCAATAAGACCGGCATCTACTGCTGGGAGGACTGTGGACCAGATCCGAAATGGCTCTATCCCCTTGCATCCCGGGGATCGGTGGCGAGCCGTGATGGCCACAGGATTGCCGCGGTAACCGAGGCCGGAATACTTCTCCTCCTTGATGAGTCCGGCGATACCCTCTGGAGTTTTCCCTTTTCTGAAGTTGAACGATTCCAGGGGCTCGACATCTCCGATGATGGTTCAATTGTTGCCGTAACTGTCTATGACTCCTGTTTCGTTATCGAATCCGGCCATCTTCGGGATCGGATCCCGATCGGAACCTCCAGCTGCGGCACCCAATATGCGGCCAAGATCTCTGGTGATGGTAAGTATCTGGTGACCGGTGACTACTACGGTCGGGTGAAGCTCTTCCGCTGGGATGGAAATTCCTATCTGGAGGTATGGTCGGCTCCGGTCGGCAACCCCTGGGTGACCGATGTCGGGATCTCATCTGATGGCTCGACCATCGTCTGCGGGACCGGATACGCCAATGGAAAGCTGGTCCTCTTCGACTCCTCATCGGCCACCCCACTCTGGCAGTTTCAGGGTTATGGGGGTTACGGCGCCATGGTCGCCTCGGTCACCATCTCGGCGGATGGGAGCCGGATTGCAGCTGCCTCCTGGGGTGATACCGCCAAGGTCGGTGGCTTCTATGTCTTCACGCTCCATGAACGGAACGATCCCACCCCGATCATCGGTATCACCAGAAATGAGGAACGTGGTTCCCTCTTCGGGGTCGCCATCTCAGAAAGTGGCGAGCTGATCGCCACCGGAGGCAAGGCGGTCCACGCCTATGAGTGGGGAAATGGTGGTGAGGTCTATGCCATCCTGGCCGGTAGATATTACGACCACAATGTCGGTCCGATCGAGATCTTAAAACCGGAACGGTTGCTGAAGAGGGGGGATATCCTGAATCCTGAGGCCGGCTACTACAACTTTGGCGACTCGACCGAATCCTTCCCGGTCTATCTTGAGATTTGGGATTCAACCGGGATTAGAATCTATCTCGACTCCGGATTCATCACCGGACTCGAACCGGATTCCACCCGCTATGACACCTTCCCGACCTGGACCGTCCCCTCATACGGAACCTACCTTACCGTGACTTATACCGGGCTGGTTGGAGATCAGTATCCCGGTGATGATACCATCAAAACGGTCTCGATCTGCTACCACAATGGTGCGGTCGTCTCGGTCAAACCGCCCTTTTCCGAGCAGACGATCAACTACCGTTTCCAGCCGATCATCACCGTAAAGAATTCGGGTAGCTATCCGGATACGATCCTCGGGATCGTTGCGATCCGCGATTCGCTCGGCCAGGAGCTCTATCGCGACTCGGCGACGGCCTATCTTGAGCCGGGGCAGTCCCAGAGGCTTATCTTGAGCGAATTCCAGACCCCAGCGATCGGAAGGTATACCGCTTCCGGGATTGTCAGGGTTAAGGAGGATTATATTAAGGAAGACGATTCGATCGGTTTCTCCTTCCTCAGCCGCTATGAGATCATCTATGATGATGGGACACCCGAGGGTTACTACTGGGTTGGTGCCCATGACAACGATAAGTTTGCGGTCCGATTCACACCGCTGATTGGACCACCCCACTACCTGACCGGGGCCAGGGTCTATGTCAACCGGAAGGATCCCTTCGACTATATCCAGCTCTGTCCGGATGCTTCTGGATTGCCAGATACCGCCAATCCGATCCAGACCGTCTATAATGTCTCGGCCGGATCGGCACCGGGCTGGGCAATCATCCCCTTCGATACGATCGGTCTCGACTCCCAGGAGCTCTGGATCGTCCTCCACTGGCCGGATAACTCACCTCCACTCGGGATCGGTGCCGATGATGCCCAACCACTTGATCTCAGGTCGTGGTGGTATTCGAATGGGAGCGGCTGGACCCGGTGGACCCGACACGACTGGATGGTCCGGATGACGATTGAACCCGAGATCGGGATCGCATCCAGGGATCGGTTCACCAACTGGATCGGCAACTTTGCTCCCAATCCGTTCTCAACATCCGGTATCATCCCCCTGGTAGTTGCCGAACCGACTAAGGTGAAGGCGGTGGTCTATGATCCGATCGGAAGATTGGTCCGGATCCTCACCGATCGTTTATTCACACCTGGGGTCCATAAGATCGTCTGGGATGGCAGGGATGGCACCGGTAAGAATCGGGCCGGTATTTACTTCATCCGCCTTGAGATGGGAGAGGTGAAGAGGATCTTTAAAGTGGTCAGGATCCGGTAGTTTGCTATCCAGCACCCAGCGACTGGAGCTGGTAGAGGTGGTAATAGATGCCACCTCTCTTGATCAGCTCCTCGTGGGTCCCGACCTCCTTGATCTCACCCTTATGGAGAACATAGATCCGGTCGACCTCCTTGATCGTTGAGAGCCGGTGGGCAATGATGATTGCGGTCCGGCCCAAAAGTAGCTTCTTCAATCCGGCCTGGATCAGCCCTTCGGTCTCAGCATCGACACTGGCGGTTGCCTCGTCCAGAATCAGAATCCGGGGATCAAAGGCAAGGGCCCTAGCAAATGAGAGGAGCTGCCTCTCTCCAACCGAGAAGGTTACCCCACGCTCGGCAACATCCTCATCAAACCCCTTAGGGAAACGGTTGATGAATCGGTCCGCTTTAATATAGGCCGCGATCTCTCTCACCTGCTCATCCGGGAGGGGTAGACCGAGCCGGATGTTGGATTTGATATCACCGCTGAAGAGGAAGACATCCTGGGGGACAACCCCGATCCGGGAGCGGAGTGATCTTAAATCGATCCTCCGGATATCGATCCCATCAATCAGGATCGACCCCTTCTCAATATCATAGAGCCTTGAGATGAGGCTGGCGATCGAGGTCTTACCAGCCCCGGTCGGGCCGACAATCGCTATCCTTTCACCGGGCTTGACCTTAAACGATACCCCCTTCAGCACCCACTCCCGATCATAACGGAACCAGACATCACGAAACTCGATCGCACCCTCAACCTGGGTGAGTCGGATCGGTCTCCCTTCCGGTCTGATGCGCACCTCCTCATCGAGCAGGAGGAAGATCCGCTCGCTCGATGCCATCGCCGATTGGAGCAGGGTATAGGATTCGGTCAGCTGCCTTATGGGGCGGAAGAACATCTCAACATAGGAGAGGAAGGCGACCAGAACACCGAGCGAGACCTTACCACTGATGACATCACCACCGCCATAATAGAGGACCAGGCCGATGCCGATCGAGCTGATGATCTCGATCAGGGGACGGAAATAGGACATGAGCAGGACCTGTTTCAGATTGATCCTGAGATACTCCTCATTGACCGCATCGAAACGGGCGAGGTTCTCCTTCTCCCGGGTGAAGATCTTGATGATCCTGATCCCGGAGAGGTTCTCCTGTAGTGTCGCATTCAATCGGGCCAGTTTCACCCGCACCTTCCGGTAGATATCACGGGCCTTGAGACGGAAGTAGAAGGTGATAAAAAGGAGCGGTGGTATGACCGCAGTGGCGATGAGGGCAAGTCGGAGGTTCATCGAGAAGATGATCGCAATGATCC
>Ga0180300_10000637_pt1 | contig 15629 bp, 9 predicted proteins | sample GuaBasSediGuay15_FD_121798 | JGI IMG/M metagenome (GOLD analysis project Ga0180300, IMG submission 121798) | Subseafloor sediment microbial communities from Guaymas Basin, Gulf of California, Mexico - Guay15, Core 4569-2, 21-24 cm | ecosystem: Environmental > Aquatic > Marine > Hydrothermal... | reverse complement strand
TATCAAAGAAATCAAACGACAAATTCATATTCCATTGATTGCTGATATTCACTTTAACTATCGGATGGCGTTATTAGCCTTAGGAAATGGGGTAGACAAAATCCGTATCAATCCAGGTAATATCGGTTCACCTCAGCGAATAAAGGCAGTTCTTGAAAAGGCCAAAGAGCGCAATGTACCCCTACGGATTGGCGTTAATGCAGGTTCGCTGGAGAAAACATTATTAGATAAATATGGCAAGGTCTGCGCCGAAGCCTTGGTAGAAAGCGCTTTACGACATGTGGAAATCTGCCAAGATTTTGGGTTTGATGATATCGTCATCTCCATCAAAGCTGCTCAGGTACCGATGATGATCGACAGTTACCGCATGATCGCAGAAAAAGTGGATTTCCCACTGCATCTTGGGGTAACAGAAGCTGGTACCACGCGTACAGGTTCAATCAAATCCGCCATTGGCATCGGTACATTACTGGCTGAAGGAATTGGTGATACTATCCGTGTTTCTCTTACTGATAACCCAATAGAAGAGATAAAAGTGGGATTTGAAATTCTTAAGGCACTAAACCTACGTAAACATGGCATTAACATTGTAGCTTGTCCAACTTGTGGTCGTTTAGAAGTAGATTTAATCAGTATTGTAAATCGGGTGGAAAAAGAACTGGCACGGTTTCAGAACAAAAGTTTGACTGTCGCGATTATGGGTTGTGTAGTGAATGGGCCTGGGGAGGCTCGGGAAGCAGATATTGGAGTGGCTTGCGGTAAACACTCGGCTGTGATGTTCAAAAAAGGGCAAATTGTTGGTAAAATTAAAGAAAGTCAGATAGTGGATTTTCTCATCCGCGAGATAGAAAATTGGCCAGACTATGATTCGGAAACCAATTGACAATAACCGACGTGGATCATGGAGATTAAACAGGTTTCAAAATTTCATAGTCAACAGAGGCATCGCAAATGGGATTGTCTGGGGTTTGGTCTTTGTGCCGCAGATTATCTTTGCATTGTACCACATTATCCACGGTTAGATGAGAAAATCGATGCAGTAGAATTTTCCCAACAGGGTGGTGGACCTGTGGCTACCGCCATGGCTACTCTGGGACGCTTGGGAGCCAAACCCGCCTTTTTGGGCAAAGTGGGTGGAGATCTGGCTGGGCAGTTCATTCAACAAGAGTTAGAAAAAGACGGAGTAGATACAAGTCTTCTCATTGTGGCTCCTACTGCCTACAGTGCCCAGGCTTTTCTATGGATTGATCGAGCTACTGGTAAACGGACGTGTGTACTCAGCAACAATCAAATACCAGAGGTAAAACCTGAAGAAATCAATCCTGAGTGGATAAGCCAGACAGGTTTTCTCCACATTGATGGTCGTGATGAGGAAGCTGCCCTTTTTGCTGCTCGGACTGCCAAGGAAAAAGGTGTCCCTGTAGTGATGGATGTAGGTAGTGTCCGCCGTCGGATGGAAGAATTCTTCCCCGTAGTAGACTATTTTGTTTGTTCCCAGAGTTTTGTGCAACAATTTCTAAGCAATTGTTCTCCTGAAAAAGCTGTTGCTACAATAAAAGCAAGAGGTCCAAAAGTAGCAATCATCACTCTTGGTGAACAAGGTTCCATCGCGTTTGATGGAAAGAATATCTACTTGGAACCAGCATTTAAAGTAAAAGTGGTCGATACTACAGGTGCAGGGGATGTTTACCATGGTGCCTTTATCTATGGACTTTTGCAAGAGTGGCCTTTACCTTTGGTACTATGTTTTGCCAACGCTGTTGCAGCGCTCAAATGCACAGCACTTGGTGGCCGTAAAGGCATCCCTACTCTTACAAAGGCAGTAGATTTTTTACAACAATCTCGACAAAATATGGATGAACAGTTTCGGCAATTGTTGCAAGCAGTTGTCACCAGGGAGGAAAGACAATGATAAAATGGGTATTTCTTGTGGTAGTTTTTGTTGTAAATTTAAGTGCAAGTAGCTGGGCTCAACAGAAAAAATCGAAATCCTCACAGTATTTTGTCAAAGTTGCCAGCGAAAATTTTCGTATTGCTCCAAAAGGTAAAATCATTGGCCGCCTGCACGCTGGAACTAAGTTGAGGGTGTTATCAGAAAAGGGAAACTGGTTACAGGTACAGGTAGTGGGTTGGATTTGGAAACCCTCGGTTACTACTGATTCTACAGATGTTGTGGGTTTTAAAATGCGTGCTGCCCATATCTTAGTAAAAACTGAAGCAGAGGCTCTCCATATCTTACAACAGCTTCGCCAAGGAGCAGATTTTGAAGAGTTGGCAAAAAAATACTCTCTCGATCCTAGTGCTCGAAAAGGAGGAGATCTTGGCTATTTTGGCAAAGGCGAACTATTAAAAGAATTTGAAGAAGCGGTGTTAAAATTAAAACCCGGTGAGATCAGTGGTGTAGTAAAAACTCCTTTGGGTTATCATATTATTAAACGGATTGAATGATGGCCTCTAAAAAAACCAAAAATCTCCGCTTCACAAATTTGCTTCTTCCATTGCTTCTCTAATAGCGCAAATAGAAATATTTTATGCTTGATTTTAGTTTAATTTTTTAGTTTATTACATAAAAACAGCTCGATATAATGGAGGAAAATAATGATTAACACGCTTAGAATATTTGATGAACTAAAAGAAACGATGGAAGCTAAAGCTGCTCAAAAAATCGCTGAAATTATTGGAATGCTCTACGAGGACCTTCAGAATACCGTAACGAAAAAGGAGTTTAATGAGCTTAAAGATATTGTTGGCGAACTGGCTGAAGCTCAAAAAAGAACTGAACAACGAATAAATGAACTGGCCGAAGCCCAAAAAAGAACCGAACAACGAGTAAATGAACTGGCCGAAGCTCAAAAAAGAACCGAGGAGGAATTGCGGAAACTTGTGCAAGATCATCGAGAAACCAGACGACAGCTTGGTGGACTTGCCATGGTTGTTGGCTATACTCTTGAAAATGAAGCATATAAAGCATTACCCAGGTTACTTAAAGAAGATTACAATATCTCAGTTAAAGATAAGTTAAGACGACAATATGTAAAAGACAACCAGGGGAAATACATTGAGGTCAATATTGTTGGCAAGGCTTCTAAAAGCGGCAAAGAGATTGTAATCGTGGGTGAAGGAAAAAGTCAACTTTCAAAAAATGATATAGATAGATTCAGAAATAAAAAGTTAAACAGGCTCGAGGGCGTATTTAAAGAAATGTTTCCTCTCTTGGTCACTCACATGACAACAAACCCTGATGTAGAAGAATATGCCAAAAAGAAAGGGATAACCTTATATTATTCTTACGATTTCTAAGGTGTAAATAAATCGAATCCGGTAACCGGCTCGGCGTTCCCGATCCTATTTCAAAATCTGTCCATTAGTAATTTTTTCATTAAGATTTTGAATTACATTTAACTTACTGCAGATGATATTTTGATTTTTTTTGTTGCACATTTATCGTTTACTGCGTATATTTAAAAGCAACCGAGAGAAAAAACGGAGTTATTTGTGATCGTTAAAACTTTTACATTGAAGCACGTTTCTCCCCAGGAGATATTACGCCGTGTTCATTCTTCGGGCATTATCGGATATTTATTCAATTGGGGATATTCTATTGACGAAACCCAGCAGAGTATTACCTTTACTATTCGTCATGGTGGGGGAAGCTTTGAAGAAGAGGAACAGAAGGTAGCAAAAGCACTGGAAGATTTTATTTCAGCAATTGACGTAGAAAGGTCCACCTCATAATCAGGTAAGCTAATTCATTCTGCTTAAAGAAAAGAGATTTTCTAACAAACTTGAATGGATATTTTAGGAAGGAGAAAAATCAATGACATACTGGCTTGTGATTTTAGCGTTATTGGTGATCCTTGGTGTTTTGATATTTTGGTTATTTGGTTGGAAAAAACCAGATCAATTAGTTTTGATTGAAAAAAAAGGGCGGGTTACTCTGTGGCAACATCGTCTTTATCCAAAAAAGTTATGTTTAGTATTACCTGCCACCATGCGCACTGTACCAATAGAAGTGACTGCGCCGGCACGGGGCAAAATAGACGTTGTGATCAAACTTGCTGCTACCTTTTTCCCTAATCCAGAGCAAGCGCACAATTTGATACGTGTTGGGGGTTGGTCAATAGATGCGATCGATAAGGTGTCAGGAGAGTTAAAAGGTACCTTGCAGGGAATGGTAGGTGAAATTGTGGAGCTTCACGACGTTACTAAAATTACCTGTGACAGTATCGGTTCGGAAATCAAGAAGCGTTTAAAGGAAGTAGAAGCAAATTTAGGTGTCAAAGTTACTTCTGTTATGGTTTATTCTGCAGAGGCAGCAGACAAAAAGATCGCTGATGCTATTCGTCAGCAAGAAGAGGCAAGAATTCAGGAAGAAGCAGAAAAGGTTAGTCAGGCAGCACGTATTGCCCAAACTAAAGCGCAGATTGAAGCAAACGAGCAAATTGCTGAAGCTCGTCATGCTTTAACGATAAAAGAACTGAAATTACGTGAAAAACAGGAGGCTTTGCTCGCTGAATTGGAACAAAAAAAAGCAGAACAAGAAATCGAACGACGTCGGTTATTTCTGGATTTGGAACGTGAGGAAGTAAGCTTGTTAACTCAAAATCCTTCCCTCTTGCTGTTGACTCCACAAGTGACCCGATTGGCCGAGGCCAGTCAGCAATTAAAAAGCGCAAAAACTGTAGTATCGGTCTCTTCCGATCTGATAGAATCATTGCCTCAGCCATTCCAGAGTTTTCTGACCTGGATTAGTCAACAACAAAGTGGAAATGATAAGAAAGAACTGAAAAAACAAACCAAATCTTCCTAAAGAGCATGACAAATTTTAGAATTAATCAGATAATTACAACGACTTCAATTGCACTACTATGAGCTGATAAATAAGTATGGCCAACCTTAGTCACATATCCTCACAGCCTCCAGAAACCCAATCGGTTTCAACAAAGTTTCCCTTTGAATTGCGTAAGGTTCGTCCTTCCAGAATTGCAGAGATAAGTAGAACTGCTGCCGAGGCTAATGTACCAAAAGAGCAAAAAATTGAGTTTCATATCGGCAATCCAATACAAGATGAGTATTTAGACCGACTTTACAATTTGTTAATTAGCGGAATCGACTTTGAACTAACTCAATTAGAGAATTCCCAGACCTTATTGCAAGAATTCTTACAAGGATGCGACACCCCAAAGCTTCGGCAATTATGGGAACTCATCTTCGCTACTGCTGAAAAAGCGATAGCCTACATGCCAACTGGAGGCTACAGTCCCAAAGCTCCGGGAACACTAATTCGACAATTTCGCAATTGGCTCCTTGCGGGTCAAGATGAGGCACTGGACTATTCCATTGGGGAAAATGGACAACCAACAGAAATAGCCATTGTCAGTGGTGGCCCCCAAGAAGCACTTAAACTACTATTGCAAGTAATTGAGGAATATCTACTAAACGAACGAAAAAATATTGTAGTAGCCTCGGGATCTCTGGATCCAGCAGTATGTCGCGCTTTCAAACACAAACTTTTTGCAGTACCCGAAAGCAGTGACGATATCCTATCTGAGGTTGAATTTCTACTTCGTCAATGGCAAAATCAAGTGGGATTTGTTCTGGTGCGGAAAATATATCCCGAAATTGTCCGCAAGGAACTGGCCCGGTTGGCACTGGCTCATCAGGTAATGATTATTGAAGCAAACGATGCTTCTAATGCAGTCAGTTTAGCAAAAGAAATCGGGCTGGAGGGTCAGAATGATCGTGTATTACGCATTGTCTCGCCCCAAGCTATCGACCCGCGTTTGGTTTGCACTGGCGTCGCTTTTTTAATGGGACGATACGATTTCGTCGAGGCTCTTAATTTAGTCCATTTTAAAAAGAAAGGTACACCCTCTGCAACAGAAATCAAATTACTTAGTTTCTTATTGAATGAACTGGGACAATTCGATGAAAAACGTTGGATTAACTTAGGCAATACAACAAGAAAATCAAAGCAAAATTTCCCTATTTCTTCTATTGGAAATAATAATCCTGAAAATAGTCACGAGGAAGTATCAGCGGCATCCCCCACCCCAATGGGACTGAAACAATTTTTCCAAATAGCTCAAAATGTCGGTCGGTACACTGCTGAGGTAGTTGCTCGGGTAGCAAACATTGCTTCCCATCTTAGTGAACGTTGGGAAAACAACCCCAATTTGACAGAGGAAAAGTTGCCCTCAGTTCCAACCCGTTTGAGTGCGCGGCATGATCCTTTTGCCGGTTTGTCTGCTTCTGAAGTAGTAGAGGAATTCTTTTCTCATTTAGACGACCCCCATTTCTTGGCTCATCTGGATCAGGCTTTTCTGGCAGCATTTCAGCAGGTACATCCCCAATTTAATGCCGACTGCATAGGCAGCCTCAGTGGATCGGCACGGATGGGGTTAAGCACTATGGTAGAAGCCTGGGGATTGCGTGAAGCGCTCATCACTGATCTTAGCTGGTCCGTTGAGGATGCTTTTCCTAAAACCATAGCAGTACCGCTGGATTCGGACTTACGACTGAATGCAGAACGAATGATCGCCGCGGTGCAATCTCGATTGGCTACTGACCCCCAGTGGCCAGAATACGGCGTGGTAGTAATTAACAATCCACACAATACTACTGGCAGGATCAACAGTGAAAATGCTATTGCTAAAATTTTGCAATTTTGTTTGGAAAATGGAATCCGGGTTATCGACGATCTTTCCTATTTCGATGTAATCATTGCTAAACCCGAAGAGCGTGCCGCCCGGTTACCAGTGAAAAGCTGTCGTGAAATTGCCAACGAGATGGTACGCCAAGGCCAACTTTCTATCACAGCAAGTACATATCTTATTACCATTTGCTCTATTTCCAAAACAGACTGTAAAGCAGGTGCTCGGCTGGCAGTTTACGAAATATTGGATGAAAAATTGCGCAATAAGTTTGAACAGGCTTTGCACACAGTTGAGAAAAATCGCATGGCGCTGCTTCTATCGTATCTGTTTTATCGACGTGGTTCAGAAAGAGTTCAACAATTTTGGGCTTTACGAGATCAGCGGATGTGGCAGCGAATGGAAGCTCTGCAAAATGCTGTGAGCGAAATATCAACAGAAGAAAATCCCTTTGAACTCACCGTGATCCCTGCAGAAGGAGCAATGTATCCACATTTGCTGGTAAAACGAATGCCATTGTATGTTTCTATAGATAAAATTGCCTCATCTCTGGCAGTTAAAGGCATCGGTCTTATTCCGATGACAGCTTTTGCTCGCAGTGAAGAGAGTTTTGAATATGCGAACCGTTGTTTCCGATTGACTTTAGGAGGTACCCTCTCGGCCAACAAAATGGCAGTTAAAGTCCGTCGCCTGGTTACAGAACTTACTCGCCAAGTTCGTCGCGAGGTTGAACATTATACCCTACACCGCCTTCCTCAAAATGGTGTCCTTTCTGATCTGGCGAAACATCCCGACGTTAAAGCCCATCTCCAACATTACGAAACCCAACTAAATAATTTAATCGAGCAGATTTACCAGCTGGTAGATGCACATTTTCACAAATGGGCACCCCGATCACAAATAGACAAAATTAAAGATTATCGTGAATTTGTTGAAAAATATCTCCCTGAACGTCTTGAAGTGCTGCGTGTAAAATTGCATGATTATGCCAAACTGTATTGTTGCTTTCAGTTGAAGTTTGCTGAAGGGAAAATGAGACAGGAGGTACTCCAACGTTTTTACCTTGAATTAGAAACTGAATCAGAGAAAATCAGGCGCCGACGTTTTCAGACCCGATTGTTTGACCGTACTGTTCACCCTACTCAAATCTACTCGTTGCGAGTAGAAGAATTATTTTTGAATATTGTAAAACATATTCTTTACCCTCAGATTTATTCCTTCCCCGGTCTTGAACAAATAGCTTATGAGTTGGTGCAAGAGTACTTTGGTGAGAATGTAGCTATTTCTTCGGAACGAGAGGCTGATGAAGCCATTTGTGATATCGAAGCGCTTGCTCAGGCCAGTGATTACGCTTTCTATTTCAGCAATAATAAATTGGAGCTAATCTTATCGCTCTGGGGCGATTGGGATGGCAGTAATCGGCCCAGTGGCCAGGGACACACCCTAGTATCTGGAGCACTGATTGAGAACGTGAAACGCCTTTCTTCACTGATTGAGTATTTCAAAACCAAAAATCTGCTTAGTTCCGATGATCTAACTGTATTAGCTAAAATCGGAAATATTGAGAGTTTCATTGCGGGGTTTAAGAGCACCCTGAGAAAAATCACTCACCTGACCAGCCAACTGGAAGCGAAATATATCCAGCTATTGCCTTTTGCATTGCCCACCAGTCGGACCAAAAAACTACTACGACGTCTTGGTCTGGCTCGCGATCCAATCAAGGAAATGTGGAAGCATAATGACCGCAATGAACGTCGGATGCGTGCCTATCGTCAGCAGCGTTCTGCGGAAATGCGCCGCTTGTTCATAATCAATACTCAACTGACTGAAATAGCGAAGAATGTAGTTTCACGTTTGAATGTCAAAGATTCTGATACCGAACTATTTCTCATTCTTCAACACTACAAGAATCCGTTGCGGCAGTTTTTTCTAACTCCCCGTATTCATCAGAAAATTATTACCGCTCGGGATCAATTTAATGTAAATACCACTGTGTACAATCTGGTGGAATTAAATCGCCTGGGGGCTGAGCACGGATATCCGGGAGTGGTGATGAGTGTGCAAGTCAGTATGGCTAACAATCCAGATGCTATTATCGTTCTGGACAAAAAATTGCGTAACGAGCGGGAACGAGTAATGCGGGAACATAAAGGATTGACTCTGCCACATATTCGCATTGTCCCGCTTTTTGAAGAAATTGATGTTTTAAACCATATCGAAGAGTTTTTGGAGCCTCTGTGGGAATATTGTCAAGAGAATCGTGCACTAGGGCAAAGTACATCGGAGCGTTTCTACGAATTCATTGGAGAATTTTTCATTGCCGGGTCCGACCTGAGCCAACAGGTGGGGCAATTGAAGGCCTACTCCGTTTATCAACAAAGTCGGGAAAAAATCTACCGGTGGCTATGGCAGAAGGGATTGTTAGGAATACGCAATTTTGAGTCTGACCAGAAAAGTTGTTTGCGGATTAAATTTGGTTCTGGAGAGGCAGCACAAAGACAGTCCGGATACTATGACCCTAACGCTGCCCAATTAGTTCTGCGCGTTCAGGATGTTTCTCAAATCAAGGAAATTTTTGATCTGGAAAACCGCGCCTGGGTTGCTCGTGCTTTGCAGCAGGCAAGGTCTCCGTTAACTGGAATTCTTCATCATAGCGATTTCCGCACTTTTCAATCCAATCTGATGGAGACATTACGCCGCCTCTCTGCAGAGGAGCTGGCCAATGTTCTTCATCACATTCAAGTTAAACAAGCTTCTTATGAGTCGCGTTTGTGGCAAACTGCCACAATGCTCAGAAGTACCCGACGACGATCTCTGGGCGAAATACCTACTCTATCAAACTCAACGCAATTCGTAGATGACCGCTGGAAACAGTTGGAAATTGTGGTTAGACGCGCCGAAACTACCACTTTCCAGGAGTTTGTTGAGATAGCCCGCAATAATTTTGTGCAAATTCTTTATGGTAAGCCAGAAGACATGGTCGGTATTCATGTGATCTCCTACTTTTTGTCTCGCACATTGCTATCTGTGCGGGATCGGCCTGGTATTCGGCCAACTCGCGAAACTGGTGGCGAGCGCACTCGGCAAATTGTGGAACGGCTTTCGGGAACTTTACCCCTTGCTACACACGGTACCTTGTTACGTGCCATCGAACATAACAAATCTCAAACCTTCGTTCTTGGTTTTAACCAGCTCTCAACCGGTGTTTTCCGAGCAATTAAAGAATTTATTGACAGTCAAGGACAACGCAGCGAGCGTATTGAATTATTGCAAAAATTTGTTTTCCCCTTTATCCCTGTGCGCGATCTGCTAAAAAGCCTGCGTCTTTACCACGATCCAGAATTGACCTACACTCGACGCGTAGCTCGCTCATTTCCTCCTGGAAATAGTGCTATCAGAGTCTTGGAAGAGGACAATCATGTTATTGCCGAAATTCTACCGTTATTACAGCAATTCCTGATCTATCAGCAAGGATTGGGAATAGCTAAAATAGGGGAAAATGGCTATTTGGAACCAAAATATCTCCGTTACGTTCGCCCAGACCTGGCGGTATTAATGCAAAAAGACTTGTTCAACACTGACTTTGATTCTTTTTTAGAAAGTTCAACCCTTACCCCAAAGGAAAAAGCCGAGTTCCAGCAAGAGTTTTCTAAACGTATCATCATTAAGAATGTTCGAGCACAAATGTGGCAGTTGCTGGAGAATCCAATCAGTGAACAGGTACGGAGTTTTATGGAACTGGCTCTGGCGATAAAAACTTTGCAGACCGATAGACAGGTAGTCAGAGTAGGGGAAGCTACTGTTTCCAAAAGTCAGATTGCCAAGTTAGGTGTCCAAGTAAATGAACTATTGCGCAACGTGGCTGATGACAGCATGCGGCAATTTCTGATTACCGCCGTGCAATTCTTAATGCATCTACCGGAAAGTATGGAAGAAATTCCTGCTGAGGTATTCAAGGCTCTCCGCGATGTAGAAAAAATCCTAAAGTTAGAAGAAGAAGCATTGACCAAACCTCAACAGAAATACCTAATATTTCTGTTCTTCAAAATCGCTCGTACTGCCGGCGAAAGCGGATAAGAGAGCCGGTGATTACCAATCCTGCCTGTTCAGTCAGTTTTTTTACAATTTGAGAAATAAGAACCTGGAATTAATTTGAGCAATGCTACAACTCAATTGTAAGAGGGGTGATATGTTAGCTAAGATACTTTCGGCAGCAGTGTTAGGTATTGACGCCTACATGGTAGAAGTGGAAGTTCATCTTGAGGGGATGACGCCATATTTTGGGATTGTGGGTTTACCTGATGGAGCAGTAAAAGAGTCTCGAGAACGAGTACAGGCAGCAATAAAAAACTCTGGTTTTCGCTTTCCTCTCAAACGAATCATCGTCAATTTAGCCCCGGCAGACATTAAAAAAGAGGGATCGGCTTTTGACCTGCCAATTGCTGTGGGAATTCTGACAGCTTACGGTCAGATACGTCCAGAAAAGCTCTCGCAGTATGCGCTTCTGGGAGAGCTATCTCTGGATGGAAGTCTTCGCTCAATTCGTGGTGGATTGCCCATCTCAATTGCTGTCCGCGATGCTGGCTTGGCGGGCATCGTCCTTCCGAAAGAAAATGCTAAAGAAGCTGCCATGGTGTCAGGAATCGCTATTTATCCCGTATCTAATCTGGCGGAAGCGATTGCTTTTCTGAATGATGAGATTCAGATCGAACCTTTTAAAGTAGACATGGCAAAAGTATTTGCTACTCATCAGAAATATTTACTTGATTTTGCTGACGTGCGCGGCCAGGAACATGTTAAGCGCGCTCTGGAAGTAGCCGCGGCTGGCGGACATAATATTATCATGATAGGTCCCCCTGGTTCCGGCAAAACTATGTTAGCTAAGCGACTCCCTACTATCTTGCCCAATATGACACTCGAAGAAGCGCTGGAAACCACTAAAATTCATTCAGTAGCCGGCCTACTGTCCCCTGACACAGCCCTTATTGCTACTCGTCCGTTTCGCTCACCTCATCATACTATTTCCGACGCCGGACTTATTGGTGGAGGCCAGATCCCTCGTCCCGGTGAAGTTAGCTTAGCCCATCACGGTGTGTTATTTCTGGATGAGTTACCAGAGTTTAAGCACAATGTGTTAGAGGTGCTACGCCAACCATTGGAAAATGGAGAAGTAACAATTTCCCGCGCAACACTGTCCATCACTTATCCTGCTAATTTTATGTTAACCGCAGCTATGAATCCATGTCCATGTGGCTACTTGACCGACCCCAGTCATGAGTGCTCTTGCACTGTACCACAAATTCAGCGTTACCGCTCTCGCATTTCCGGTCCACTTCTTGATCGTATCGATATTCACATCGAAGTGCCTGCAGTACCTTACAAAGATTTGGCTGGTAAAGCCACTGGCGAAACTTCTCAGATGATTCGCCAACGGGTAAAACGCGCCCGCGAAATTCAGTTGGAACGTTTCAAAAATTCCAAAACTATATTTTGCAACGCTCACATGCAAACTCGTGAAATCCGATCTTACTGTAAAATCGACGAGCAAAGCCAAGAACTACTCCGTTTAGCAATTACTCGCCTGGGACTTTCAGCGCGTGCCTACGATCGTATTCTCAAAGTTTCTCGAACTATCGCCGACCTCGAAGGCGATACCGAAATTAAACCTCAGCATGTCAGCGAAGCGATTCAGTATCGTACCTTAGACCGCGAGTTTACTGTGGGAATATGAAATGACTTCTAATGTTAATCCAATGAGCTACTAAGTAAAAAGGCCCCTGGCTTCTTACAAGGAGCTTGAATAATAATCCCTGCCAGCCTGGGTGGCTTGACAAAAGGGCCGTGTTGAACACGGTGGGCACCGCCTGGGCGCTTTTTACGTCCTCCGGCGTGAATCAACACGCTCCTTTTCCTCAGGAAAAGGATGAGGCCTGTAATACACGTCCAGAGCTAAGCTCCCTTTTGTTAGGTGTTGGCTCTTTGTCTCTAGGCCAGCACCAGGGCATAGCAGGGGATTTGTTACCTGATTGCAATTGACACAGTGGTAAGTTATGAAAAAAAAATAAGAATGTCAAGAGAAATTTTGTCCAAATATTTCAGAACAGCCACAAAATTACTGAAAGACTAGAAAAGAATTTGTTCAGTTTTTCTTTTCTCTTGATTGTTTTAGAATATTTTCTTATTATTATGTTCGGTAGATTTAAGAAAAAAATTTAGTAGAAAAGCTTATTCTACTATGCAAAACTGGCTAAATGATACGGGCAGGTTACTTATTTTCTTAGGGATAATAATTATCTTTGTGGGCGCACTATTTTCCCTTCTGGGCAAAGTACCTTTTTTAGGCAAACTACCAGGCGATATCTTGATCCAAAAGAAAAATTTTACCTTTTACTTTCCTTTAGTCACTTGTATCTTGCTGAGTCTCGTATTGAGCTTACTTTTGCATTTGTTTTTCCGGAAATGAACGCCTGAGTGCCGAATAGCAAGGACAGTTTTTTTGAGTACACGCCAGACACTCTAATGGCCAGGCAACCACTTCATTATTTTTAACGGTGATAATAAATTTTTCCCAGGCAATGCTATAATCATTCTTTTGCCTGCAGATCGGATGGACATTTTCGTAAAGTTCTTGGGCTCTTTCTTGTAATGTCATTGTTGCTCCTTAATTATTTGGTTTACCTTTGTAATTTTAAATAACAACAAATATGCCAAGCTATATTTTTAATCTAATGACTCAAGTGGATGGATTTTGTGCTGGAAAAATCGCAAACTAAACGTTTTTGAGAAGATGAGCCCAAGCAATAAAGCAATAAGAAGTTTCACAATAAGACAAGTGTTTCTTACTGATGCGCTATTGTCCTAACTGCTGTAAATAAAAATTGATTTCTCCCAGTTTAGAGCAAGCGCAAAGTTTTCAAATTCGGTAGCTTCAAAAATTACCGTGGGAGATTAACATGTACTACAAATTTTTCAACGCTCTTGTAATCCTATTGCTCTTAATCGGAGTGCAATTTGCCGATTCGTTAGCTGCACAGCCGGTGGAGGTAATAAAGATCGACGGTATAATCAATCCTGTTTCGGCAAAGTTTATTATTGAATCATTAGAACAGGCAGAAGCAGAGAACGCGGTGTGTTTAATTATTGAATTGGACACCCCAGGTGGTTTGATGACCTCCATGCGGCAAATAGTGAAAAAGATACTAACTGCGAAAATCCCAGTAGTTGTGTATGTTTCCCCCAGTGGTTCTCGAGCAGGTTCAGCGGGGGTGTTTATTACTTTAGCAGCCCACATCGCTGCCATGGCTCCTGGAACGAATATTGGAGCCGCTCATCCTGTCACACTGGGTGGGGCACGCGATACTTCCAGCACAATGACAGAAAAGATAACCAATGACGCCGCCGCATTTATTAAGACAATTGCAGAAAAACGCCACCGCAATACTAAGTGGGCAGAACAGGCTGTTCGAAAAAGTGTTTCTATCACCGAGAAGGAAGCTTTAAGAGCTAATGTTATTGATTTGGTGGTTCCAACCGTGGATTCTTTGCTTCAAGCTCTTGATGGCCGCAAGGTTGAACTCGACGGTAAACAGGTAACCCTTCGGACTAAAAACGCACCCGTTATTTTTCATCAAATGAACCTGCGCTATCGCATCTTGGACAAAATTTCTGACCCCAATATTGCCTACATTCTGCTGCTATTAGGACTCTATGGTATTATTTTCGAATTACAAAATCCTGGTGCTATCTTACCTGGGGTGGCTGGTGTTATTTTTTTAATTCTTGCCTTTTTCGCCATGCAAACCTTGCCCATTAATTGGGCCGGGCTATTGCTGATCATTTTTGCTATTGTGTTATTCATCTTGGAAATAAAGATTGTCAGCTATGGGCTACTAACACTGGGAGGAATTGTCTCTATGGTACTGGGATCACTGATGCTTTTTGAATCGCCCTATCCTTTTCTAAAAGTTTCTCTTTCGGTGATTATTCCTGCAGTGATCACAACAGTACTATTTTTCTTGCTTGCTATTGGGTTGGGGATACGGGCACAGTGGCGCAAACCTGCCACCGGGAAGGAGGGTATTATAGGCGAGGTCGGGGTGGCGCTTACCCGTATCTATGACGGGGGACAAGTAAAAATTCACGGGGAAATCTGGAAAGCAACAGCAGAAAAACCAATCAAGAAAGGTCGAAAGGTTAAAGTAGTGGCAGTACAAGGGCTGTGTCTGAAGGTACAGCCATATTCTGAAAAATCTTAAAACTCTAAACTTTAGGAGGCATTATGCAAGGCTATATTTTTCTTATTATTGTTGTACTGTTCATTTTGGCCAGTGCTATTCGCATTTTGCGGGAGTATGAACGGGGAGTGATTTTCCGCCTGGGACGTTTGATTGGTGCCAAAGGGCCTGGACTTATTATTCTAATCCCAATTATCGATCGCATGGTTAAAGTAAGTTTGCGTGTGGTTGCTATGGACGTTCCACCTCAGGATGTCATTACCAAGGACAACGTATCGGTCAAAGTGAATGCGGTACTTTATTTTCGAGTAATTGAGCCAGAAAAAGCAATCGTGGAGGTAGAGGATTATCTTTACGCCACCTCTCAATTGGCACAAACTACTCTGCGTAGCGTATTGGGCGAATCAGAGTTGGATGAACTTTTAGCTGCGCGGGAAAAAATTAATCGCAATCTGCAGCAGATTATTGATGCACAAACCGACCCCTGGGGAATCAAGGTTTCATTGGTAGAAGTAAAGCACGTAGATTTACCTGTAGAAATGCAGCGAGCTATGGCTCGCCAAGCCGAAGCCGAGCGCGATCGCCGGGCCAAAATCATCCATGCCGAAGGCGAATATCAAGCCTCTCAGCGTTTGTCAGAAGCTGCACACATAATGGCGGAAAATAGCATGTCGTTGCAACTTCGTTTCTTGCAAACCTTAGGTGAAATTGCCTCGGAGAACAATTCCACTATCGTGTTTCC
>Ga0180300_10000636_pt1 | contig 15644 bp, 17 predicted proteins | sample GuaBasSediGuay15_FD_121798 | JGI IMG/M metagenome (GOLD analysis project Ga0180300, IMG submission 121798) | Subseafloor sediment microbial communities from Guaymas Basin, Gulf of California, Mexico - Guay15, Core 4569-2, 21-24 cm | ecosystem: Environmental > Aquatic > Marine > Hydrothermal... | reverse complement strand
TCTAGGAGGGCAAGTATACTTGGAAGAATGCTAGGTGACTCCACAGTAGCAGTGATTCAAGGAATAATAATATTTTGCATAGCTTATCCTCTAACACCAACGCTGAGAATTATAAATGCCCCAATCGTTATTTTGGTGGCCTTTTTAACATCATTGTCCTTCACAAGCATTGGAACAATCATTGCAACGGAAATGCGCAGCCAAGAAGGATTTCAACTCATAGTAAACATGATTTCAATGCCAACACTATTTCTGAGCGGAGCATTTTACCCCATAGATACAATGCCAACATGGATGAAATATCTAGCATACATTAATCCACTAACCTATGGAGTCGATGCTACACGAATACTATTAACTGGAAGTGGGAGCCTCGACCTAACAATTGATGCAATTCTACTATTGCTTTTATCTACCATATTAGTGATGCTTGCAACGCAAACATTCAAAAAAGCAACAATAGAATGAACATACACTAAAATCAATCACTTATTTGTGAAAATGGTAACGTTTCCTATAGTTTCTACTTTATTTCCCATAATCCTTATTGCAGAGTTTTCAGGTAGAGCAAAAATTGTTATTTTCCTTCTTTGACATATTTCACTTAACCTTTTTTCCTCAGATGGTTTGTAATGAACTTTTACGGAAACGTTCACTAAATTTAATCCGTTCAAAATTGAAACTTGTCCTTCACGAATTATTAAGCCAAATTCACATAAAATTAAGGCTCCAGCCGAGTTCCCTACCACAATCCCCCTGAATTTTTCTATTTCAGATAAAACATATCTTTTTCCTTTAATTTTTTCCAATAAAATTTTAGGATCTCCACCAGGTAAGTACAATATGTTTGCTTTAGAAAATTTCTCACTAACAATTTTTATGTTGTCATCTTCTTCTAAAAACAAAACCTCTTTTGCGCCCAAATCTAGAAAATATTCTTTTAAAATCTTTCTATAAAAAACTTCCTTTACTTTATCATTTGTTGTCCAAGGTATAACTAAGACGACAGGGTTATTCACCAAGGAGAAATACATCTTATTTATCCACGCACAGTTTCTCTTTTTAACATCCTCCCCTCCAATCAAAAAGAGCTGAACATCAGACAAACATTTTAACCTTGTTTCGTTTCGGTTATTCATTTAAATTTCTCCTATAACTATCTCCAAGTTTTCATGAACTTGTTAATTATTATAGCCTGATTTTGTGCTGAAATATCGTTTCCTATTATTAAATTGACAAAATATACTTATTACCTTAATTGCAGTATTGAATATCCGATGGTTCGAATATCGTACAATAATATTCATATATTCAAACTATATTACATGTTTACCGAACCAAACTATTATGCAGGTAGAAAAGTGGAGATTACAACTACCAAACTTCCGTTAATAGATGAAAAAGCACCAAGCTTTGAAGCGCAAACAACAAAAGGAAAAATAAAGTTTCCAGACGACTATAAAGGCAAATGGGTTGTACTGTTTTCTCATCCAGCAGACTTTACTCCAGTTTGTACAACAGAGTTCGTGGCATTTCAAAAAAGATATGAGGAATTCAAAAAACTTAACTGTGAATTAATTGGGCTTAGCATCGATCAAGTGTTTAGCCATATAAAGTGGGTTGAATGGATTAAAGAAAAGCTAAATGTTGAAATAGAGTTTCCAATAATTGCAGACGACATGAGTAAAGTTGCCTGCCTTTTCGGAATGATTCATCCAAGAAAAGGAACCAACACTGTCCGAGCAGTTTTCATTATTGATCCAAATGGCATTATTAGAGCAATACTTTACTATCCCCAGGAACTTGGAAGAAACATGGATGAAATACTAAGAATGGTAAAAGCACTGCAGATATCAGATAAAAACGGCGTCGCTATGCCGGCAAACTGGCCGAACAACGAACTAATAGGCGACAAAGTAATAATACCACCTGCAACCGATGAACAAACAGCAAAAGAAAGAGTTAAACAATACGAATGCTTCGACTGGTGGTTCTGCTACAAAAAACTATAATAATTTATTGTCTCCCCTTACTTTATTTCGTAACAACTACAATTTTAGGTTTACAAGCTAATTGTGGGGCTAATTCCTATGGAAGAACAGCAGTTAAGAAAAATAATTGAAAAAGCAATCGAAGAATATAATAAATATAGGTCTCCTGAAGCCACGGCGAATTTGATTTCATTAGACGAAAAGTTTTTAAAATAGAATTTATAGGTTCTTTTTGCCGTACTTGCGGGTTCTATGACTATTTTGATGATTTTAAAATTTTATTGGAGGACTTTGGACTAAAAACCGAGATTGTAGAAGTATTAGAAAAAAATTGAGGGGGCTGCTGTCAAATTTACAGTAAAATCACCTTAACTACTGGGGAAATTCTGATGGAAGGGTGTAAAGTTGAGGAATTATTAAAGTCTCTTGAAAAATTGAAAAAGAGTGAAATAAAAAGCTTAGTGGATGCTCGCATTAAAGAGTTTAAAGAAAAGGGTAAAAAAACAAGCAATGAACTATTTAAAGAACTCTGTTTCTGTATTTTAACTGCAAATTTTAACGCTGAAAAAAGCAAAAAAATCCAGGAAGAAATAGATGACGGGTTTTTAACTCTTCCAGAGCATCAATTAGCGAGAAAATTGAGGGAGCTTGGTCATAGATATCCTAATACTAGAGCAAAATACATTGTAGAGGCAAGAAAATATAAGAATTCGCTAAAAGATATCATTAATTCTTTTGATGACGGAGGCAAGTTGAGAGAATGGCTAGTTAAGAACATAAAGGGGATTGGATACAAAGAAGCAAGCCACTTCCTTAGAAATATAGGTTTCACTGATTTTGCCATCATAGACTTCCACATAATTGATATATTAGCAAAACACAAGCTAATTGAAAAACCAAAAACACTAACTAGAAGGAAGTATCTTGAAATTGAAAATCTACTGAAAGAAATTGGAAAAAAGTTGAAATTAAATTTAGCTGAATTAGATCTATACTTATGGTACATTGAAACCGGAAAAATACTGAAGTAGATTTAAGTTCAACCCTGTATCTTTGATGCAAGTTTCAATCAATTTGAAGAGTTCATTATTAATTGGTTAAAGGTAATTTTTCAATCGGTTCATCGTATAAGGCTAGGTTTTTTAGCAATTTTTCTAAGTTCTGCAGCAGTTTCCTTTGAAATTAATCCTTTTGCTTTAAGGTCATCTATACATTTGTCCGCATAATTGCACCAAGTAACGCAGGAAGGTTTAGCTTCTCTACGTACCAAAGTACCGCAACTCGGACATTTCTGTTCAAGTTCATAGCCGAAAAACTCTACTTCCTCAATTTCCTCCATTTCTTCCTTAAATTCTCTAAAGGATGTTCGCAAAGATCGACTATTAAAGTGTTATCTCTCCTCAATTGTTATCGCACCCTTAGGACATTCTCCGATACATGCACCCAACCATCACAATATCTCTCATCCACAAGCCTTGCTTTCCCATCTATTATTTGAAGGGCCCTCTGGACAAGCAGGAATACATAGACTGCAACCATCACATTTAGGCTCATCAATTTTAATCTGCTCTTATATCTTATTGCCCTAGTTATCTCAATACCGTTAATAGTAACGCTACTTAACTTTTTGAGAGAGAACTTAAACATACCTATGTCCCAGGGGGGCAAACGATAACGGCTCTGGGACAACTGTTCTCCTATCTTTAGTGGAAAGGATACCAAAGGAGAAACCTGAAAATGTAGAGATATATTTTGTTGCTATAGGTTCTGAGGAAGTTGGAATGCTAGGCATGATAAACTTTGAAAAACAATACAAAAACATCTTAACTAGAGCTTACACGATAAATTTTGACAATCCTGGGAAAGGAAATCTCGTGTATACCACTTACGAAGGTTTAATTAAAATTTTCTGCTGCAAAGAAGGAAAGCTGTTGGAAGCAGCTAGAAAAGTGGGCGAAAAACTTGGTGTTCCCTCATTTAAATATAGACTACTACCTACGGACGCAACAATACTAATGCGAGACAAACTTAAGGCTATAAAGCATCATGGCATTCGGCGAAAAGGGAATGCCTGTCGATTACCACTGGTACACAGATAACATAAAAAACATAAATATGGAAAACCTCAAAAACGCCGAAGAAATCGCAATCAACATTATAAACCTAATTAGAGAACAAAGGACATGAAAAGCCGTTAGAGAAGAAAATCAACTAATTTCTAAATCCTATTTTGATAATACTGCAAATCTTCTTCGTTCTTTTAACTATATTTCTCTTTAGTAATTGATTTTAAAATGTTTTTAATTTTGCTTTGAACTTTAGGGTCAATTTCTCCAAATATTGCTTTAATAGTTTTATAATAGTTTTTCATGAGAGTCTTTCTTTTCATAGCTGGATATGCAAAGATTAAGAAAAGAGGTAAATAAAATATGAAAATTGCATAACTACCATATTTTTGAAGTACACCAAACCAGTTGTTAGCTGCAACATAAAACAAAAAGGCTATCCAGACAAAACAACTCCCTACAAAAATCAAAGATACCCTACGTTGATCCTGATTGAAACTTATAATTTCATCTAAAAACCGTTTTAATAGCTCTTTAACACCAAGAATTTCTTTTCCAAACTCATCGCTTCTTTTAGAAAATTCTTCAATAAGAATTTTCAGCTGATCTGCATACCTGCCGTAATAAAGCATCCAAGAAAAATCTTTCTCGGCTACCGCATTAAGAAATCCGTAAAACTTGATCTCCAAGGTTTCAGGAAACTCCATCCAATACTTTGGGTAAGGAACATACCTAGATAAGAAAAATGTGAAAACTCTAACCTTCTCCCTTTTCTCAAATTTGTAGAACACAAAACCGTTTGTAACCAAGGCCACAGCGAAAGAGGGAAGCAAAAAGTATGCACAAAATGGAAGAAACTCTTTTGATCCAAAATATAAGTAGATAAAGGCTGTTGGCAGGAGCCAGAAAATAAAACTTAAAGGTATCAGAAACCAAGCAACAACTTCAACCTCCTCTTTAAGTTTCCTTATCACAAGGAAAGCCTCGGAAATCCCGCCAGCAATGCCTATGAACAGTCCTGAAATTAGGTAAAGTTGTCTGGTAAAGTTAAACCAACCAAAATTGATGTGGGCCATAACGGCGAGAAAAGTGAAGAAAGGTAAAACAATTATTAAACCAAAATGTAGTCTAAGAAGAACAACCGGGTAGCCTAGTCGAGATATAGGATAACCTAAAAATCCTCCAGCAATTTCTTCCTCTTTGCCCATAACTAACACCTCACGATATCGAGTGTAAAGCTATCGATGAGTAAACAAGTATAGGAATGTAAATGGAATGGAAATTATTAGGAAATATAGAACGTATAGGTACGCTGTTTTCATTTTCCCTCTTCTTTGATAATCGTAAAATGTAGGAACAAGCCAGCAAACCAACAAAATCATGGTTAAAACAGATACCAATGGGAAAAGGAAAATGTATTTTCCACGAGTAAGGAGAAGTAACTTTGAATAAAACAGAAAGAAGGTCAAAATAGCTATTCTTATTTTTTGAAGTCTTAATTGATTATTAGGCCACCTACAATTTCTGGTTTCGTCGGAAAAACAATTGCATAATCGAAGTTTTTTACTGTTTTCCCTTAACAATTTCAGACACCAAGCAAATTACATTTTGCCCGAAAGTTAACTCTCAAAATATTTTAAGTATAAAATGGTTTTTATCGCTTATAAATTTATTCTAAAGGGAACAAGAAACTCTAATTTATAAGGGAAAGTCTTAGAGACTTTTTAAGAGAAAAACTTGAAAAGGTGAGGCAGGGGACAAGCAACTGTTCCTCACCGACTAATATAGTTGTTAAGCTACATAAGGAGAAAGACTAACTGATCGTTTGTACAGATGCTACTGTTATTGTTAAATGGTTTAGAAAAGGAAAATTTACCTTAAAGTTGAAAGATGACATCTTAGATGAGAAGATATCTGTAATTTACATCGAATGGGTCTTATTAGAGGTGATTAGGGCTCTTACAAAGGCAGGGTACTCCGAAGAGAAAATAGAAGACGTAAATTGAATCTTTATGCTTTAGATGCTGTGAGTTTGGCTACAGCAATATGTAAGAAGGTGCATTTAATTACTGAAGGTCAGCTTCTACTTAAAAGAAGCGCTATTGAATATGCAAAGAAAAATAAAGTAAAAATCTACAATCTCGAAAAATCACCAAAATCTAAACTAGTTGAAATGATATTAAATTTAAAATTAAGAATTAAGTGGAGGAAATGCTAATTTGATTATGGAATGGTCTATTAGTGGCTTATGGTGAAATAGCTTTAAAATCTCCACCTGCTAGGGAGATGTTTGTCAAAGTTTACTTCTAACATAAGATGCTATTGTTGTTCTTGTTTTGATTCTTGTATATTTGTTGTTGTATAGACAGATTAATATATTCATTTTCATCTATACTTTCAAGGGGATTAATATGGAAAAAGTGCAAGTAAATTTACGGATCGAAAAAGATTTGATTGAAAAGGTTGATATGCTTGTTAGACAGGGATTCTTCAAAAATAGAACTGAAGCTTTTCTTGTTGCTTTAAATCGACTTATAAAAGATTGTCTTAAACAGTTTTTAAGAAAGAAACTTGACAATATAAGGCAGGGAACGGAGAAGTATCCTTCGCCAACCGATGTAGTTATTAAAATGCACGAGGAGGAAGAGTGATTGAAAATATGCACAGACGCATCTGTTATTGTTAAATGGTTTAAAAAGGGGGAAGCTAAAGAAAAGTTTGCTTTAAAATTAAAGGATAACGTTTTAGATGAAAAAGTCTCCTTAATATGCAGTGAATGGGTACTGTTAGAAGTAATCAGAGCACTCACAAAAATAAGGTATCCCGAAGAAAAAATAAAGGATGCAGAGACATTTTTAATGGGGCTTGAAGCCGGAGGATTTGTAGAAATCGTTAATATCTCAAGTGTTCGAAAGTTAGCATCTGAAATCATCTATAAGTTAAACCTCTACGCTTCAGACGCAGTAATTTTAGCTACAGCACTACATAAGAAAGTCGACTTAATCACGGAAGATGAACATTTACTTAAGAAAAGGGTAATTAATTATGCAAAGAAAAACAAACTAAAGATTCTCACCCTTGACCAAGCCATTAAAATGTGAACATAAATAAGGTAAGTCTAAAAGGTTTTTATGCTACGTCGGAGGATTTTATCTTGATTATAGACGGCGTGTTAGTCGCTTACGGAGAAATTGCATTAAAATCAATACCTGTTAGAAGGATATTTACACAAAAACTTATTTCTAACATAAGATGTGGTTTAAAAGAAGAGGGTATAAGGGCGAAAATAAGCCATAAGTGGTCTAGAATATTTGTAGAAACAACTGAAATAGATAAAGCTATAAATGTTTTAAAGAGGATTTTCGGCATAGTTTACATGAGCCCCTACAAGTACGTTACCTTAAATGAGCTTGAAAAATTCATATCTGAAAGTGCCGAGGAAATCTTAGGAGATGCGAAGAGTTTTGCTGTTAGGGTTAGAAGAACTGGGAAACATTCATTTACTAGCTTGGATCTTGAAAGAAAGCTTGGATCTATAATAAAAGAAAAAACAGGTTTAAAAGTTTCTTTAACAAACCCTGAAAAAACAGTTTTTGTAGAAGTTAGAAATAGTGATTGCTATTTATATACTGAGAAAATTCCAGGTTCCGGCGGATTACCTCTAGGAACAGCAGGTAAGGTTGTATGTTTAATATCAGGTGGTATAGATTCACCTGTAGCAGCTTGGCTTATGATGAAGAGAGGCTGCTCCATAATACCTCTATTTGCATATTTCCCGAGAGGCGGAGACGAATCCGACCTAAAACGCTTCATAGAAGTAATTAAAATACTTCGCAAATGGCATGTAGGCGAAGAAATGCCCGTATACATATTTAGACACAATCAAAACTTAGTAGCCTTTAGAAAAACAGCCCCAAGATATACCTGTATTCTATGTAGAAGAATGATGTATAGGGTAGCCAACGAACTAGCTAAAAAACTGGGAGCAAAAGCCGTAGTTACAGGAGAAAACCTGGCTCAAGTGGCTTCTCAAACCCTTCAAAATCTCAGTGTCATTGATAAAGCTTCAGAACTACCAGTTCTTCGACCTCTCATAGGTTTTGATAAAGAGGAAAGCATAGCTTTAGCTAAACAAATAGGGACGTATGATGCGTCATGTATGAAAGTTACTACTGGTTGCGCCCCGATCAAAGGATGCTGGGCTAGACCTTCAAAACCAGTTACACACGCAAAAGAAGAACTTGTAACCAAGTATGAATCAGAAATAGATCTTAAAGGCCTCCTGGAAGAAAGTCTTAAAAGTCTAAGAGAAATATCTGGAACCATATAACTTAAATTTTATGTAACCATGTAAATCCGGTATAAAATCGCGAGATGCTGTAGAATTTTCAAAGAAAGTTTTATAACAGAGTTATATTTGTCTAGTTTGGATGGTGAGGTTTTTGGAGGAAAAATATCAGAGACTCCTAGATTGGTTTAAGGATAAAAAAGGAGTTCTAGTAGCATTTTCTGGGGGAGTAGACAGTACGCTTGTAGCCTACGCTGCCAAGACAGCTTTAGGCGATAGAGCTCTAGCTGTCACTGCTAACTCTCCTCTCCTGCCACCTGGAGAACTTGAAGAAGCAAAAAAATTGGCTAAGCTTATAGGTATCAGACATAAGATCATAGAGATAAATGAGCTTGAAAATGAACATTTAGTTGTAAATCCTCCAAATCGATGTTACTACTGCAAAAAGGAACTCATGGGGATACTCCTAAAAATTGCCTCAGAAGAAGGACTTGAAGTAGTTGTTGATGGAACAAATGCTGATGATATGCAATCGTACAGGCCGGGCATCAAGGCTTTGAAGGAACTTGGAATTAGAAGTCCTCTGGCTGAGGTAGGTCTTAAAAAAGATGAAGTTAGGGCTATATCTAGAATGTTAGGTTTACCTACAGCTGATAAACCTCCTGTAGCATGTTTAGCTTCAAGATTTCCATACGGGAAGAAAATCACATTGGAAGCTGTTAAAAGAGTTGGAGAAGCAGAAACCATAATAAAGAAGCTAGCAGGAGTTAAACTTGTAAGAGTCAGAAACCATGGAGATATAGCTAGAATAGAAGTGGCCAGAGAAGAAAGGAAAAAGCTTTTCGATGAAAGACTTTTAGACGAGATTTCTAAAAGACTTAAAGAACTAGGTTTTCTTTATGTGACGATGGAATTAGAAGGTTACGTTTCAGGCAGTCTAGATAAAATAGTATTAAAAAGCAGAGCTTAAGCTAAGGAAAACTAATATGAAGCAATTTTCGGGTTGACCTGCCTTTGTAGCCAAGATCTAAGCCATTTTTGACGGCAAGTATCTGAACAAAACACATACAACTTATTTACACAGCAAGTTTTTCGCACATAAACCTCGTTTCTTATTAAACGTCCGCAAACCTGACACCTTAACGTCAAAGCCACCACTCCCAAAAGCATCGTTAACTTTAAGTTAAAATTCTAAAATAAGTTTAACGCTGTTATAACAGGAGGAGACCCGTATGAAGGTTAAACCTGTCGATGAAGCTGAGATGACTAAAGCTATAGTAAAAGCATCAGCCGACAAACTTTCAAAACTCGCTGAAAATGATGTAATAATTGTTGGAGCGGGACCAGCAGGACTCACAGCTGCCAGATACCTGGCTAAAGAAGGGCTAAAAACATTAGTTATTGAGAGAAGACTTTCCTTTGGCGGGGGTATTGGAGGCGGGGGAATGCAGCTTCCAGCACTTCTTGTCCAGGAACCAGCTGACGAGATACTGCGAGAAGTAAATTGTAAACTTGAACCATGTGACAAAGGGTTGTATGTTGTCGATCCGGCTGAAATGATTGCAAAATTAGCGGTAGGTGCCTTAGATGCTGGCGCTGAAATTTTACTGGGTGTAACAGTTGATGACGTTATCTACAGGATTGAAAATAACAAAGCTAGGATTGCAGGAGTAGTTATTCAATGGACTTCCATAATCGCATCAGGCCTTCACGTAGATCCACTAGCTCTAAAAGCTAAAGCCGTTGTAGACTGCACAGGGCATGAAGCTGAAGTCCTCACTGTAGCCTCTAGGAAAGTACCTGAACTAAACTTAACGGTGCCTGGAGAAGCATCTATGTGGACACCTAAAGCTGAAATACTAGTAGTTGAAAAAACAGGTGAAGCGTGCCCAGGCTTATATGTAGCTGGAATGTCAGTAGCAGCTCTACATGGGCTTCCAAGAATGGGACCAGTTTTCGGAGGCATGCTTCTTTCGGGGCGACAAGTAGCCGAAATAATAGCAGCTAAGCTTAAAAGTTAACTATCGACGCTTAAAATCCTAGGTAGACCATAACATTAGCTTTAAATAAAAGCTCTCCCTATTTTTCAACTATGATAAGCAAATTGAAGGTCATCACAATTTTTTACGTCGTTGTTTTAACCATTTTAGCTATTATTCCAACTCAGACAGTTGGTGAAGCACCCAGCTTCAGCGATAAACTTGAACACTTCCTCGCCTTTCTTGTTTTAGGTGTTTTATTTTTGTACAGTTTTAAAAACAAGGCGTTTTTAATAGTTTATCCCGTGTTTCATGAAGGTTTACAGTTGTTTGTTTCATGGAGAGTTTTCGATTTCAGCGACTTGTTTTCAAACTTTATGGGAATCATTTGTGCCTTTATTGCTCTGTACTTTGTGAATAAAAACAAAAAAGAGACAGAAACTTCTAGAATCACATATTAGCATCAAAATATTAAAACGTTAAAAAATAGAAGTTAAAATAATGAGTTAACTATTTTTTCTAAGGTGCCACAGAACAAGTTTACTTCTTCCTCCGTATTATAAAGATAGAAAGATGCTCTCACAGAGCTTTGAACACCTAGTTTTCTATGTAAGGGCTCGGCGCAATGAAGACCAGATCTCACAGCGATATTTTCAAACTCGTCGAGAAGCAATGCAACATCATGTCCTTCAACACCCTCCACATTAAAAGATATTATACCACCTCTTTCCTTAGTATTTTTAGGTCCATAAACCGTAACTTTATCAAATTCAGCCAACCTCTTCATAGCTAATTCTGTAAGCTTAATCTCATGTTTTCTCACCCAATCCATACCAAGCTCGCTTAAATAGTCGACAGCAGCAGCTAAACCTATAACGCCAGCCGCATTTGGCGTTCCAGGCTCAAAACGCCAAGGCATATCGTTCCACGTACATCCTTCCAAGGTCACTGTTTTAATCATTTCACCTCCACCAAAGGGAGGTTGAATATGTTCTTCAACGCCGCTACGCATATAAAGAACACCTATACCCGTAGGACCAAGCATTTTATGACTGCTAAAAACCAGTAAATCACATTCCAATTCCCGTACATTAGCCGGCATGTGTGGCACCGACTGAGCAGCATCTATAAGCGTTAAAGCTCCTACTTCATGAGCTTTACGAATTACATCTCTAACCGGATTTATTGTACCTAAAACATTTGATACATGTGTTAAAGTTACAAGCTTCGTTCGCTCTGTAAGAAGTTCTTCAAGCATATCTAAGTTTAAATGACTTCCATCGTCTGTTAAATCAATAAATTTCAACTTAACTCCAAACTTTTCCCGTATAATTTGCCACGGTACTATGTTTGAATGATGCTCCATAACAGTAGTAACAATTTCATCTCCCGGCTTCCAATCAAGACCATAAGCAATTATATTAAAAGCTTCCGTCGAATTTTTTGTAAAAATTATTTCACTTGGCTTTCTTGCACCTATAAATTTAGCAATTTTCTCCCTAGAATCTTCATAAAGATTTGTTACCTCCTGCGACAATTCATAAATACCTCTATGCACATTAGCCGTAAAATCTTCGTAGTAACTGAGAACTGCTTCAATTACTTGCCGCGGTTTAAATGTAGTTGCAGCATTATCCAGATATATAAGTGGTTTACCGTCACGTTTTCTACGCTTGTTTAGCATTGGAAAATCTTTTCTAACATTTTCTATATTAACCATAAAAGTAAAACCTCCAGCAAAGTGAACGACATTTTATGTTAGCGTTAGAATGCGTAAGATTCGAGTTTTTACGTAATTTGGCCACTTAACAGTCCTATAACAGTGTTATATTTAAATGTTTCGTAAAACACGTACACATAGACCTCTAAAAGAAATAATTTCTTTTCCTGCTAGTAACACATCGACATAAAAAAGTATATCGTTAAAATAAATTTAAATTTTGAATAAACCAATAAATCGACAATATATAACGTCTAGTAGCTTCTTTCACAACCTAATTAAATTAGGTCATATTAATGCTATTTTGGACGGTGGAATATTTAGAAAAAAGTTTGCTGCATAAATTTTATATAACGATGTTAGCTTATTATACAATTGTATATACTCCTTTTTTAAGGGTATATACAAAATTAAAAGAGAGGAGAGGATTTTGTCTAAAAGTGAAGTATATGAAAAAATGGTAGAGGACGCCCTCGCGGCTCAATGGGCAGATATAAATGTAATTAAAGAGAAACGTGGCGGGTCGTTCGTTATTGAAGATGCAGCACCATATGTTGAAGCAGTAAAGAAAATGGAAGCTGTAGGTGATCAAGAACCTACAGTAATTGCATTACATAAAGAATCAGTTGTTGCCCACTACGAAATATTGAAAGGTTTAACAAGAACGATCAGGCCCGAGGACGATCCATTTGTAGAACATTATCAAACACCTCCAATCCTTGAAATCCTCTACGAAGAGGATCCAAAATTTAAAGAAGCCATGGATAAATTCATCGACCAGATTGGAAAGTCGGAAGCTCTAATTTCTAGGGAATGTATACGAAGATACGGAGGATTTTACGGGCCAACATGTGTTGTAGACTTCGCTTTCGTACCTGGTTCAACAAGCAACGTAGTAAATCAAATCTTAAAGAAAACCGATATAGATGTTGAATATAAGAAAGCGATTCTTGCAGCTAAATCTTGGGGAATGAACACATCTTATGGAATCGGTGCAGCCTTTGTTGAGGCGCTCGAAGCAGGCAAAACAGCTAGTGAAGCAGTTGCAGAGGAAATAGCATGGCTTAAGAAAATCTATGCAACCCCAACAGAAGCCCAAGCTGAACTTATGGACAAAGCAGGTCACACATCCTTTGATGTTAGAAAATACATGTCCCAATATAAAGATAGAATGAAGAGTGTCATCAAGAAAGCTATTGACGCTGGAGTTCACTATGGCAATATTGTTGTAGTTCCAGCTTACTGTGTTGGCGATGTTGGCCACCACATAGCTCAATCAATGTTCAACATGTGCAAAGATGACGTTGTGATGGCAATCATGGAGGCTGTAACACAAGTTCTTGACAACACCCTAAGGGCAGGGCTAAAAACAGGGTATAAGAATGAATATGCTGTTCTGCGTGCAGCAACTGGATCAACAGCAGCAGCCACAGCATACATTCTAGAAAAAGACGGATTTTCTGCTTCAATAGTAACCGATCTACTCTTCAAACGCTACTACAGCTTAATTAACATGAATCCAGCTAGAAGCGCAGCAGCCGAGTTACATAACGTGGACTTCTTAGACATGATAAATAGAGGAGCAAAACTCATTGATCCGATACATCTAGGTAAGAAGCCCACAGTAGCTGGCATAGAAATTGACCTCAAACCGATAGATGAAAACGAGGTTTTAATGAACCCGCAGAGATACACATATCCAGGCTGTGCAATAACCGTTAGATTTTCAGCCTTAATGAGACTAGCGGACTTTCCATGTCTACTTACAAGTGAACCAGTAACAGCAACCCTGGGAACACATGTAACTGCATTACATCCAGATACACCATTTGCGCCGTTAAGAGCTCGTAAATTCTGCGCTGTTACATCAATGATGCCTTCTCGATGCACATACTGCCAATGGTACAGAGCTATTTAAACGCTTTAACATAACATATTACCCTTTCTTTTTATTTAGGGGGAAATAGCTAGAATTTTCGAAAGGTGAACTAAAATATGGGTGAAGAATATCCTTTAACCACGAGATGTCTAGCTGAGCTACTTGGAACATATATCCTAGTTTTCATCGGTCCAGGAAGCGTAATAACATTTTCTTCTACCTTAGGTTTCGAATCTCCAGCCGCAGCTCTCTTTGGAATAGGATTCTCTTTCGCAATAGCGGTCGCAGTGGCAATCTACGTAACTGGACACATCTCTGGAACTCACATAAACCCCGCTGTAACGATATCTCTAGCAGCCATAAAACGGTTCCCAATCAAGGAAGTCATTCCATACATAGTTTGCCAACTAATTGGCGCTGTACTTGCGTCAGCAACACATTTGGCAATCTATGGTAAAGATGTGTGTCAAAAAGTTTACTTCGGCCTTACACTTCCAGGAGATATAATAGGTAATAACGCTGCAATAGCATGTCTAAACGAAATAGTTATGACATTTATTCTAATGTTTACAATAATGGGTGTAGCAGTTTCCGGGAAAGCTCCCGAAGGCTGGGCAGGTTGGACCATTGGTCTAGTAGTAGGAGCCTTAATATGGTGGGGTGGACCTATAAGCGGTACGTCTTTAAATCCAGCTAGAACATTTGGACCTGCAGTACTTTCTGGTAATTGGACTGCTCATTGGGTTTACTGGGTAGGTCCAATAGTTGGTGCAGTAATTGCAGCTTTCATCTACGAGTACCTTTTCATAAAAATTAAAGAGAGCAAAGTAACTGAATAAAAACAATATCATCATATTTTTTTATTTACAATTTAACTTGTTTTATGATGTCAGATTCCTGTTCGAGAAATTTAAATATCAGCAAACGCTTTTAAACATGAATAAGAATGTCAGACAAGTTATTTTTAGTTACGGGAGCATGTGGCTTTGTTGGATCGCATATGGTGGATTTTCTTTTGTCTAAGGGACATGCTGTAAGGGCAACCGATCTAGAAGCAAAATCACCTGTTATAAATAGGTTAGGAATAGAGTTTATTAAAGCGGACTTAACACGTAAAGAAACGTTGAAAGACCTTTTTGAAGATGTTGACTACGTTTTCCATATTGCTGCCATATTTGATTACTGGGCTCCATGGGAAATACTTTACAAGGTGAATGTTGAAGGTACAAAAAATCTCTGCGAAACTGCTCTTGACTCCGATATTAAAAGTATGGTGGTTTGGAGTTCAGGCGCAGTTTACGGTGTTCCAAAGCAAGTTCCCGTCAAAGAAACAGATAAGATAGCACCTATCAATAAATACGAGAAATCTAAGGCGCTACAAGAAAAAGTTGCATTAAAATTCTATGAGGAAAACGGTTTACCAATTATAATTTTGAGGCCTGCCTCCATTTACGGACCGAGAAGCAAATATGGCACAGCAATTTTACTCTTTTTACTGGCTAAGGGGTGGCTTCGAGCAATTCCCGGCGACGGTAAATCGAGACCAGCCCTCGTTCATGTAAGAGACGTTGTTGGTGCAGCATATTTCCTACATGATAAAAGGGAGGCGATAGGAGAGATTTTTAATATTGTCGATGACTCAAAATACACTGTTGAAGAGCTTTTATTAGCTGCTGCGAAAATACTTAACGTGAAAATCTATAGGATTCACATTCCAATGT